>Ga0136558_1000034_pt1 | contig 81598 bp, 81 predicted proteins | sample AntRauTorckE6833_FD_101391 | JGI IMG/M metagenome (GOLD analysis project Ga0136558, IMG submission 101391) | Saline lake microbial communities from Rauer Islands, Antarctica - Metagenome Torckler E6 #833 | ecosystem: Environmental > Aquatic > Non-marine Saline and Alkaline > Saline | place...
ATCGAGCAATGTAGCTGTAGATATAAATCCGTCGAGCAATGTAGCGATATCAGGCTGGATGGAGCTACCAGCTGATATGCCTGCTGAAGTGGTTGTGCGTCTTAGTTGTATGCATGATACGGCAGCTAACCAGCCACTATACATATTTAATAGTGCACGACTACAGTTGCGCTAAGCTCTTGAGGAGTAATCACAGTATCCGTGTAGGGCCCTTTTGTGCTAGGATTATAGGTAAGGAATGTTAGGGTAAGGCATATAATTATGGCAAAACATACAATTGCAGTATTGAACCAGAAAGGTGGCGTCGGCAAAACGACGACTACTATAAATGTAGCCGCCTATCTTGCCAAAGAAGGCAAGCGAGTTTTGATTGTTGATAGTGATCCTCAAGGGAACGCCACCAGTGGATCTGGCGTAGACAAATCAAGCCTAGGTATGACTGTTTACGAGCTTTTAACGAGCGACACAGTAAGGCCAAACGAAGTAGTTATCCCGACCAAGATAGAAGGTATTTCGATCGCACCAGCCAATGCGACATTAGCAGCAGCTGAAGTTGATTTGGTCCAAGCACTGGAGCGAGAAAAACGCATGAAAAATTGTCTGGCAGAGCTTGATTATGACGTTGCTTTAATAGATTGTCCTCCATCTCTTGGCTTGCTAACGATTAACGCACTGACAGCCTCCGACTCAGTTCTTATACCGGTGCAAGCAGAGTATTATGCGCTGGAAGGGCTCGGGCAGCTGCTTGATATAATCCAGCGAGTTAGAGGCGGTTTGAACGTCAACCTTGAGTTGCTAGGTGTGGTCGTGACGATGTTTGACAGCAGAAACTCACTGTCTGATCAAGTAAAAAAAGAGCTAGAAAACTACTTTGGCGACAAATTATTCAGTTCAGTAATACCACGAAATGTTCGGCTGGCAGAGGCGCCAAGTTATGGAGTAAGTATCTTTGAACATGATAAATGGTCAAAAGGTGCACGCGCGTATAAGCAGTTGGCAAAAGAAATACAGAAAAGAGCACAACTATGAAAAAAACAGGACTAGGCAAAGGCTTTGACTCACTGATACCGACCAACTTCGACAGTAGTATACTGATTGATAAAAATGATAGAGTACAAAATTTATTCGTAAGTCACATACAACCAAACGAGCAGCAGCCCCGTAAGCACTTTGATCCAAACGCGATAGAAGAGCTGAGCCAATCTATCAAGCAATACGGTATTTTGCAGCCTCTGATTGTCGTACCAGATAAAAGCCAGTCGGGGCATTATGTCATCGTTGCTGGTGAGCGTCGTTGGCGGGCTGCAGAACAGGCAGGTCTCAAAAAGTTACCTTGTATTATCAGAGAGCGAGAAGAGCTTGAGCAGTTAGAAGTATCACTGGTTGAGAACGTTCAGCGGGTTGATCTTTCGCCTATTGAACAGGCTGTCTCCATAGAGCGGTTACACAGAGAATTCAATATGCCCTACAGTGCAATTGCAAAACGACTTGGCAAAGCCTCGACAACTATAAATAATATTGTTCGTCTGTTGCAGCTGCCGAAGGATGCGATTACTGCACTTGAGCAAAATAAAATATCAGAAGGTCATGCTCGAGCAGTCTTATCTTTAAAGCAGGATGCTACCGAACAGCAAAAATTACTGACCCACATCTTCAAGAATGCATGGTCAGTTCGTCAGGCTGAACAATATGCTACTGGTATAAAGCAAGGCAAGACAAGGCAAGCCAGTCATCGGACAGCTATAGAAAACAAGCAAACAAAAGCTGTTTCAAGTGTATTGAACACAAAAGTTACTCTTCGACATACCGCACGAGGTGGGCGAGTAGAACTACATTTTAAAGATGAAGAAGAATTACAAAAACTACTGGATACATTACTAGGTAAGTCATAAAGAGCTACGTTTGCTGCTTCTTGTGTAGGTTCTAGTACGTTGTTACGGAATCGAAGGGGTATATGCGTAGGGCGAGCCTGCCAATTATCTCGCTTGAGTCAATTGGCCCAAACACGCGAGAATCCTGTGAATTTGAGCGATTATCACCCATGACAAAAACTTGGCCATCTGGGATAGTGATATCTACGCTATTGTTGCCTCCGCGAGAGGCCAAGAGGTTACTGTATCCACCCGTTGTGTCTGGGTTAAACCCCTCTGGCTCTTCTTCATTAAATACTGTTACAACACCGTTACTTACAGTTATGCGTTCGCCAGGTAAGCCAACTACTCGCTTGATGAGTTGGCGTTCTCCGCCGGCAATAGGGTCGAACCTACCGAATCTCGCGAAGACGATTATATCGCCACGATCGGGTATGTAGGCGTCGTTTCGCAGTGCGGACATAGTTTTCCCAGTTTTTACCACAATCAGCCTGTCCCCATCCTGGAGCGTCTGTTTCATGCTCGGTCCATCGACGACATATGACTGAAATACAAAAGTTATCAGGAGAAGTGCAATAATAGGTGCACTTATCAGTATTGCTAGAGTTGAAGCAATGCTTTGCCAGTTTTCTCGCCGTCGTTTTTGCCTTCTCCGCTGCTGCGACGTGGAGTCGCTCGGTTCAGCGTTGGGTACTGATTCGCTCGGTTGCTGTCGTGGGTTATTCGTTTCCATAGTTTCGGCTAACACTATATAGTAATTTCTTGGTGCTCGCGAATATTTACGAAACACGAGCATAAACGCTATACTGGTTGGAGCACTACACAATGGATAATTTTAGAAGAAGAAATCATCAACAGTACTCTAGAGATCATCGTTCGCCTTCTACCGATGGGTTTATTTCTCGTGGCAAAGAGTCTACTGCGGGTGCTGGGCATACACCAGCTAGTGGCCGGCGCAGTATTGGCTCATTTCAGCAAGCAGATGGTTTTCAGTCCGCTCATCGTACGCAACGTAAAGAGATTGGAGTATCCAGACAGGTGTCTGCCCGGCAACCGATTCGAGATGACGCCGGCAATATACGACTCGATTTACCAAAAGATACATCAAAGCAAAAACAAAAAAAGAGCAAATCCCGCTTGCATGTATTCACCAAGCTGCCGCGCTTACGGACGATAGCATTGGTATTCGTGATTGCTTTCGGTAGTTATTTTGTTACATCTGCTTACTTGAAGACTCGGGATGTATTCCAGGGCGGCGGCGGCGCAGTTGCATTACGGGAAAATATTGATCCGTCACGGCTGAACGGTGAAGGAGATGGTCGTGTAAATGTATTGCTGCTTGGTATGGACGATGCGGCAAGGTTAACCGACACGATTATTGTCGCAAGTATTGACCCAATCCATAATGAGGCTGCTCTGGTAAGTTTACCTCGGGATCTCTATGTACAGCATGAAAGCCTCGGCTCAATGAAGATAAACGAGATTTTTCCAAACGTTCGCAATAATGCGATTGCCCAAAATTCTTCTGAGCGTCAGGCAGATGTTGTTGGGTACCAGGCTATCCAGGATACCGTAAGTGAAGTACTGGGTATTCCGATGCATTATTACGCAAGTATTGACTTCGACGGATTTCGTCGTGCGATTGATACGGTAGGTGGTGTCACTATGCAGGTCGATGAACCGGTCTATGAGGTCTTGAGCCTTGATGGCCGTCCATACGTATTGAACGTACAGCCAGGTCAAGAGGAGTTTGATGGTTTGCGGGCAATGGCTTACGTGCGTTCTAGAAAAACCAGTCCTCGTGGGGATTTCGATAGATCAGAGCGTCAAAGGGAGTTGTTAATCGCTCTCCGTAAAGAAGTTGGATCTGCGGGCACATTCACTAACCCGGCGCGGCTCAATGCGCTCTTTAACGATTTTGCAGATAATGTAGAAACCAATTTTTCCGTCGAAGAAGTCATGCGTTTAAATGAGATAGGAAGCAACATTGACCCCACTACTATAGAATCAATCGAGTTAGTTGAGGCGCCAAACGACTTCATTGCATCGGGTAATATGGCCGGCTTATCAATCCAAATACCCACTGCTGGTGTGAACAACTATTCTGAAATTCAATCCTATATACGAAACACACTTAGGGATGGATACTTGCGAAGTGAAGATGCTAGCGTGCTGGTACTGAACGGCACAAGTCAAGCAGATATCGCAGGGCAAACAACTGAAGAGCTTGCCTCGTTTGGCTATAATGCTCTGGATCCTAGACAGGCTGCCTCCAGTGACATACCAGAGACGATTTTGGTTGATTTAACAGGTGGAGAAAAGAAATACACCAAGCGTTACTTGGAGCAACGATTTCAGACGTTTGCTTCAACTCGGTTACCAGCCGGCGTTGATACAGCAGACATACGAGCAGACTTTGTTATACTGATTGGACAGAATGAAATTTCTCGTATCGAAAATTAAGCCAGCTGTTGGATTTGCTCACTTGGCTCATATTGCCCTGTCGGCGTTACTGCCGATAGCAGTGTATATATTTGTGCGAATTGAGCTAGCCCAGGTAGCCTTGATGATAATTTTGCTCAGTAAGTGGCGCATGCTGGCGGTACAACCACGATTTTGGTGGGCGCATATTAGAGCCAATGCCGTGGATATAGTTGTTGGCTTATCAATCCTAGCATTTATGGTTAGTGTACAGGCGATTACTTGGCAGCTGATATGGATGGGTGTTTACATCCTGTGGTTACTTTTTTTGAAGCCAAAAAATGACACGCTAAGCGTGTCGTTGCAGGCCGCGACAGGACATGTTTTCGGGCTGAGTGCCTTATTTATAGTATGGAGTGATGCGTCACTGTTAGCATTAGTATTAGGCACGTGGTTTATCACCTATATCAGCGCTCGTCATTTCTTTACTAACTTTGAAGAACCTTACACGGCTTTATTTGCTCATTTTTGGGGTTATTTTTCAGCTGCAATGACATGGATTTTGGGCCATTATCTTTTGTTTTATAATACATTGTCGCAGCCAACGTTATTATTAACGATAATCGGATATGGCTTAGCCGCACTGTATTATCTAAATCATAAAGATAGGTTAACTGATTTGGTGCGCCGAGAATTCGTGTTTATGATAGTAGCGATAGTGTTGATTATACTTATCAGTGCTGATTGGACTGATAAAGCTGTTTAGATAAATTATCTTGGGAGGGAAGCCATGGCCGACAAACAACAGAAGCACGCAGAAGAAAAAAAACTTGGTTCAAGTGCTGGCAAGCAGAAGAGTAATCATTCGGTGCACCCGTTTGTCACCATACTAGTCGCTTTGTTGGCGGGCTTTATCGGTGCGTATATTGGGCTCGAATACTTTCCGAGCAAAGGGGTGAGTTTTGATAGGCAAGCAGCTGAAGAAGTAGTTGTTGATGAGGGTAGGCTTATTAGTGAACTAGTGAAAGAAGTCGGTTCAAGCGTGGTATCAGTAAATGTTTTACAGACTGAGGTGACCCGCGACCCGTTCTTTGGTTTTGAGCCACGTGGCATAGAACGACAAAGCGCTGGAACGGGCGTGATTTTAAACGAAGAAGGTGTTGTCATAACCAATCGACACGTTGTGCCGGAGGGGACGTCTGACATATCACTAACTTTATCAGATGGTACAGAGCTTGATGACATTGAGATTATCGGCCGTACGAATCAGGAAGATACTCTGGATGTAGCATTCTTGCGCATTCGTGACACGAAAGGCAAGGATTTGACACCAGCTCAACTTGGTAGCTCCATTGATACTGATGTGGGTGCACGCGTGATTGCTATCGGTAACGCGCTTGGACAATTCCAGAATACGGTTACAAGCGGTATCGTTTCCGGTTTTGGACGAAGTGTTATGGCGCGTGGTGGCAGTAGGGTTGATAGCTTGCAGAATCTTATACAGACAGATGCTGCAATTAATCAAGGTAATTCAGGTGGACCCCTAGTAAATAGTCGCGGTGAAGTGATCGGTATCAATACTGCTGTGGCTGGTGGCTCGGCTGAGGGGATAGGCTTTGCGATACCTATCGATGATATAAAAGGGCTGATAGCCGGTGTGTTGGAGGATGGAGAATTGCAGCGTCCCTACATTGGCGTTCGTTTCGTCAATTTAACAGAGGACTATGCTTACGAGGTAAACTTAGACCAGACAGCAGGCGCCTACTTAGCTCCTGGTAGTGCTCGCCAGCCAACGATTCTACCTGATAGTCCTGCAGAAAAAGCAGGCCTGCAAGAAAAGGATATCATCACGGCGGTTGATGGCGTTGTGGTCAACAGATCGAATAGTCTCACCTCGTTGATTGCTCGGAATAGAGTAGGCGAGACTGTCGAACTTACTGTCGTGCGTGATGGTCAAGAGCAAAAAATATCCGTTGTACTCGAGGCATTACCTGAAAATTAATTTGTGTCAGAGTGAGTCTGGCACGAACACGACAATAAGGTCTTCTACTCGGCTTGGCATGTAACCGTGTTTGCTTGCTATTTCGGTAAGCAACGCATGTTGGGTTGGTAATGATTCGGTGTATACACTTACCGGCTGATAATGGAATGAGTTTATTTGGCCAAACAACTGTCGATAATAATCAAGCCCATCATCACCTCCGAAAATAGCGTGCCTCGGTTCATGCATAGCGGCTGCATTAATAGTATGGCTGTCTGGCACGTAAGGTAGGTTGGCCATAATTATCATATTTGATAGCTGATATTTGATAGCTGACAGGGGTTCGAGAAGATTGCCGTAAAAGAATTCAATCTCTGTATTATGTTTTTTGGCGTTTTGTCTGGCGGTTTCTAGGCATTTTTTGTCTATGTCGGTTGCGACAACAGAGATTTCTGGATAAATCAGCTTTGCCGTTATCGCTATACTTCCCGAGCCTGTACCCACATCTACGATCGACATGGTCGAGCTAGCCTGCTCATCAGCTGAGCTGCTGACGCTGCTAGCTCTCTTGGCACGTTGCTGTGTTGTTGGCTCTGATGCTCCTTCTACGTATTGCGTATACGCATCAGTCCGCTTCTCGATGACGCCTTGCGCCACACTCAAGCCATGCGATCTCTCTGGTGTTGGAGCAGTCTCTCGTCTCTCGCCTCTCGCCTTTTGTCTTTGGCTACCCGTCTCTCGCCTTTTGTCTTTTGTTGTTTGTTTTTTTCTGGTGACTGGTGACTGGTGACTGGTGACTACCTGCTTAAGCAGGTCAATCATGGTTTCGGTTTCTGGTCGTGGCTGCAAAGTGTGGTGGTTAACTATAAATTCACGTCCATAAAACTCGCTCTTGCCTCGGATGTAGGCAAGTGGTTCGTGCTTTGCCCGTCTCTCGATCTGCTTCGACAGTACGCCAATAACACTTGAGCCAAGCTCGAACTCAGGATGTGCAAGTAACCAGCTACGGTTTTTTGCAGTCAAGTCTTCTAATAATACCAAGCAATCTAAGCGTGGCGTCGGCACATCAGCACGTGCCAGTCGGTTTGTGGACTGCTGTAACAGCTCATCGAGTTTCATTCGTGATGAGTTGGCGTTCGTATTCATGAAGTTTTTCGATGAGGTCGTCGATATCGCCATCAAGTGCAGCTGGTATGTTGCTACGTGAGTAGCCTATGCGGTGATCAGTAATGCGGTCTTGCGGGAAGTTGTAGGTACGAATTTTCTCAGATCGGTCACCGGAGCCGATGAGTTTTTTCCGGGCGTCGGATAATTGTTTCTGCTCTTCCTCGATTTTATGCTGGAGTAGTCGCGCTCGTAGCACACTCATGGCTTTTTCTTTATTCTTAATCTGGCTTTTCTCGTCCTGACAAGTGACGACGACGCCAGTTGGTTCGTGAGTTATGCGGACGGCTGAATCAGTTGTGTTGACGCTTTGGCCACCCTTGCCGCTGCTCCGATAGACATCAATTCGTAAGTCGCTCTGTTCAATCTCGATATCCGTTTCTTCAGCCTCCGGCATAATTGCCACCGTGACGGTACTGGTGTGTATGCGACCCTGACTTTCTGTAGCTGGTATGCGCTGGACGCGGTGAACTCCAGCTTCAAATTTGAGCATGTAATAGGCGTCGTGACCCTTCACGGCAAAAGATATCTCTTTATAGCCACCGGCTTCACTGGCACTCTCTGAAATGAGCTGCATTTTGTACTTGTTATTTTCTGCCCAGCGCGCGTACATACGGTATAATTCACCGGCAAATAAGCTGGCTTCATCGCCACCAGCAGCAGCACGTATCTCTATTATGATATCTTTTTCGTCGTTTGGGTCTTTCGGTGTTAGCGCCTCGTCGAGCTTCGTAGATATTTTATCGATTTGTTTATCGAGTTGCTCAATCTCTGTTTGGGCAAACTCAGCCAGTTCACCACCACCCTGAGAAAGTTCTTCAGATTGTTTTTTGTCATCTTCAAGCTTGCGTAATTCGCTCATCAGCGCCAATGTATCCTCAAGATATTTCTGCCGCCTAGCAAGTTTCGGGTACTCTGGCGTACTAAATATCGTCGTATCCTCAAATTGTACTTGGATCGCCGCTAGTTCTTCTCGTAAGGATTGCTCTTTTGATTCCATAGGTAGCTCCGTTCACTATAAACGAAAAGCCACCACAGGGCTAACATGTATTTGCTTCGTGGTGGCTAACGTGAGTGTGTTGTTAAGATTTTGTGGTCTTTAACGTACCCATCTTTTGCGGTGCTTCTTTTTGCTTGGATGCGGTTTCGGTTGGTTTTTTCTTCGGCTTCTTCTTATCAGCATGAGCTTTAGCAGCATCACGTCGAGCCTTGAACTTATCAACACGACCTTCTACGTCCATTAGTTTCTCTTGGCCAGTATAGAAGGGGTGCGAGCTACTAGAGATGTGCACTTGCAGAAGTGGGTATTCTGTACCCTCAAGCGTTATCGTCTCTTCTGTTTTGACGGTAGAGCGAGTAATAAATGTTGTTTTATCGTTTAAATCCTGGAATACGACAGGCCGATAGTTGTCTGGATGAATATCCTTTTTCATGAATGATAATTCCTTTTATCTGGCTATCTTTACTATATTGTTCGCGGTAAATCGGTTAGCAGCAAGCCGTTTCTGCAGTCGATTTTTTATACACACACATTTGTGTGTTTCACGCATTAATTAGACCTGGTGCACTATAGCGATAAATGTTGAGCTTGTCAATCTGTTATTTGTTTGTTATTATCACTTGGATATTAAATAAACAGTCAGAGAGACGTATCCTCTACGTTAATGTAGCCACTTGGCCCACATCAACCAAAAGCATCTCTGGCAGTGATAAAGGATACAAGAAATAGGAGTAACAGTATGTCTGTACGGGTAGATATAAAGCAATTATTGGCTTCGGGTGCTCATTTTGGCCACAAGACGAGTCGGTGGCATCCAAAGATGGCGCCATATATATTTGATAAGCGCGAAGGAAGTCATATCATCGACCTCACGCAAACCGTGGTGTGTCTTGATGAGGCGCTTGCCTTTATCGGGAAAATCGTCGGCGAGGGCAAGCAAGTGCTGCTGGTCGGCACCAAGCGACATGCCCAGCAGCCGATTAGTGACGCAGCAAAAGAGACGGAAATGCCTTATGTTATAGAGCGCTGGCTTGGTGGTATGCTGACGAATCGCAACACTATTGGCGGACGTGTCAAATACTTAAAAAAACTCGAAGAAGATATGGAATCAGGTAAGTTAGCTAGCAAGTATAGCAAGCTCGAGGTGCAACGTTATCAGGAAGAGATTGATCAAATGAACCATCTGTATGGCGGCATCAAGCAAATGAATGTTCGACCTGGTGCTGTGTTTGTTACAGATATTCTTCATGACGTAAATGCGGTTCGGGAAGCAAAAAAGCTCAATATTCCGGTTGTAGCAATTGTTGACACAAACACAAACCCAACTGAAGTTGATTATCCAATTCCTGCAAACGACGACGCGATTAAGTCGATTAAACTTATAACTGACTACATCACAGCCGCAATCACAGAAGGTAAGCAAAAAGCTGCCAAGTCTGTCGATAAACAGGCTAAAAAAGCAGACAAAGACGAGGCACCAAAGGAGGCAAAATAACCATGGCGATTGATTTAAAAGAAGTAAAACGACTTCGTGAGCTAACTGGTGTCGGCATAACTGACGCAAAGCAGGCATTAGTTGATGCAAATGGAGACTTCGATGTTGCTCTTGAAGCCATGCGCAAGAAGGGCTTAACCAAAGCCGAGAAGCGAGGTGAGCGAGAGGCCCGTTCTGGTGTTGTTGGTACGTATAATCACGATAGCCGAATCGGTGTTGTGGTTGAGGTAAACTGCGAGACAGATTTTGTAGCTCGTAACGAGTTATTTACTGAACTCGTTAAAGACATCTCGATGCACATTGCTGCAAGTAGTCCAGAATTCGTTTCGACAGAGGATGTCCCGGAAGATATGCGTGAGGCAAAGCGGACTGAGTTTCATGAAAAGGCGAAAGCAGAAGGCAAGCCTGAAAAAATGCTCAATGATATTGTCGAAGGAATGTTGAAAAAGCACTTCACTGAGCGTTGTTTACTTGAGCAGCCATTTGTAAAAAATCCAGACGTATCAATAGATACGCTAGTGAAAGAAAATATCGCGAAACTTGGTGAGAATATCGTTATCCGTCGTTTTTCACGCTTTGCTCTTGGTGAAGTGTCTGAGTAAAAAACACATCAATACCCTATGCAGCGTCAGTTGCGCTGGATAGGGTAGAGTAGCTATACTGATATAAGTGAAAGCGAGGGTAATCTATTGAGTCCAGATCAAATAGTTAATCAGGCAAATAAAAAGTTTCAAGATGCTGTGTCTTTCTTCGAAGAAGACCTCAAGAAAGTGCGTACCGGTCGAGCTCATCCAGGTATGCTAGACGGCATTGTGGTGCAAGCATACGGTACGCCGATGCCACTTATACAAGTCGCTTCAATTAGCGTGCCAGAGCCACAGCTGTTGCAAATAACGCCGTTTGACCCGAATAACTTAGAGCCAATCGTGAAGGCAATTCGAGAACAACAAAATCTCGGCTTAAACCCAATGGATGATGGTAAGTTGGTTCGGGTGCCAATTCCAGCATTGAATGAAGAGCGACGTCGTGAGTACACCAAGCTTGTGAGTAGTAAGCTCGAGGATTGTATGGTAAGTATGCGAACTGTTCGGCACGAAGCCATGAAGACCGTTGATGAGGCGAAGAAAGACAAAGACATTGGTGAGGATGAAGCCAAGCGATTATCTGAGAAGATTGATTCGCAAATGGCAGATGCGAAAAAAGACGCAGAAGAGTTAGCTAAGCAAAAAGAAACTGAGATAATGACAGTCTAGTCATAAAGTTTAGGTATGAGTAACATGACCTCACGCAGTTCAATTCCGCAACACGTTGGTATTATCCTAGATGGTAATCGTCGCTGGGCGAGTGAACGTGGTTTGCCAACACTTGAAGGACATCGCAAAGGAGCTGAGAACTTTGGCGACATAGTACGGAAGTTATTCAATGAGGGCGTCTCATATGTATCCGCCTTTGTATTCTCGACAGAGAACTGGTCGCGTACCGAAGAAGAAGTTAAGTATTTGATGAAGCTGGTTGTAAAGCTTGTCGAGGACGAGCTTGATGCGTTCAATAAGGCGGGTATTCGCATGGTTATATTGGGCTCACGCGAGCGACTTTCTAAGTCAGTCCTTCGATCTATCGAGAAGACTGAAGCAACTACCAAAAACAACACCGAAGGAACGCTTGCATTCTGCTTTAATTACGGTGGCCACGATGAAATCACCAATGCCGTCAAGCAGATTGTTGCTGATGGGGTGAAGCCTGATGACATTACCGATGAAGTCGTAAGCTCAGCTCTGTATCACCCGGAAGTACCGGCTGTTGACTTAATCGTACGGACGTCTGGCGAGCAACGAACCAGTGGATTTATGCTCTATAGATCAGCCTACGCCGAGCTGTTGTTTATTGATAAGTATTGGCCTGATATGAAAGAAGCTGACGTTGACGACATCTTGCAAGAGTACAAGCAGCGGCAACGAAGGTTTGGTAGCTGATGTCATTATTGCTTATCTTGGGACTTTTGTTATTTGTTGGTCTTGTTGTGGTGCACGAATTTGGTCATTTTCTTATGGCTCGGCGCAATGGAGTAGAGGTCGAGGAGTTCGGGATTGGTTTTCCGCCGCGCATCTGGAAGAGGCGCATTAAAAGTGACAAAGGCGACTATGATTTTACGATAAATTGGCTACCCTTAGGCGGTTTTGTTCGGCTAAAAGGCGAGAGTGATGATGCCAGCGAGCCAGGAACTTTTGGGGCAGCTTCATTGTCTGCCAAAGTAAAGATTATGGTGGCTGGCGTCATCATGAACCTCCTGACAGCATTCGTGTTGTTTACGGTTGTTGCCTGGGTGGGTATGCCTCGGTTACCAGAAGTTGCCATTCCGGATCAATTTACGGTTTCCAGTGATGAAACAGCCATTTCGCAGCCACGAAATGCTGACGTTGTATTGGTGGGCCGTGTTGTCGAAGGCTCTCCTGCTGAGCAAGCAGGTATAGCTGAGAATGATGAGCTACTTACTATAAATAACACAGAGATAAACAGTCCCGACACAGTTGCAGAAATAACTGAAAAAAATGCTGGTCAAAGTGTCACCATCGGTTTATTACCAACCGATGAGCAGGATATACAAACACTTGATATTCAGCTGAACGGTGCTGATATTGCACAAGATCAAGGGTACCTCGGTATAGTACCGTACTCTGGTCAAGAAGGCTTCGAGGTGGTACGTTACAGCTGGTCAGCTCCTATCGTTGCCGTCGGAACTATTGCTCAGTTTACCCAACTGACGTTCGTGGGGCTTGGTGACGCGTTAAGTGGTTTTGGCGCTTATCTCTTCTCATTTATTACAGGCAACCAAGACACGAGAGAGACGAGTCAGGTGCAGGCAACTGAGCAGGTGACTGGTCCGGTCGGTATATTCTTTACTCTTGCAGCTGTCAGCCAAGAAGGCTTTTCTATTATGCTATTTATTATTGCGCTTATATCTCTGGCGCTGGCTATTATGAATATTTTACCAATTCCTGCGCTTGACGGTGGAAGGCTGTTCGTCACCCTTATCTTTCGTGGGCTCAAGAAGCCCCTATCGAAATCCTTGGAAGAGAAAATTCATGGTACCGGCTTCATATTGTTAATGGGGCTGTTTGTTTTGATAACAATCGTGGATGTTCGTCGGTTTTTCTAGATGGCTAATCACAAAGGCGACGAACCCAAGGACGACAAAGTTATCGGCTCGTCAAAAAATGCGCCCACGCTGACTCCACCAGATGTTCAATCAGACAATAAGGAGCCAGTAAACGACAAAAAGGGCTCTACCGGCTATAGTCCGATTGTGGCACTGGGTATTGTTGTTGGTCTATTCCTTTTTGCGCAAATTATGGTCGTAGTGGCTATTGGTGTATATGCTTTGCTAACAGGGCAGGACGTGCAATTTGTAGAGTCAATTCTGAGCTCGAACCGTACCTTGTTTTATATTTCGCTCAGCATATCTCTCATACAGTTAATCGGTCTTGTGTGGGTGTTAGGACTAAAACAAAAAAAACTTCGCTCGCTTCGCCTTGTTCGCCCGGTAGCTATTGATATTCTTCGTGCTGGAGTCAGTTGGCTGGTTTATATCGGCATTTTTGTAGTGGCGGTAGCCCTATTGCAGGGGTTTGACAGCGGGATAGATCTAGAGCAGGAGCAACAACTTGACTTCTCGGCGCCATCTGCGCCTGTAGAGCTATACCTAATATTTGCTGCTTTAGTGATTCTCCCAGCGTTTATCGAGGAACTCTTGATGCGTGGATTTTTGTTCGCTAGTCTGCGCTCTAAGCTACGTTTTTGGCATAGTACTTTGGTCGTATCGCTGTTATTTGGCTTTTTGCATACACAGTTTTTTAGCGGTGAGCCGTTGTTATGGGTTGCGTTTATTGATACTTTTATCCTCTCAGTAGTTCTATGTTACACGGTAGAGAAGTACAAAACACTTTGGCCAGCAATACTAGCTCACGGTTTGAAGAACAGCATTGCTTTTGCCTATTTATTCCTTGTTTAGCCTGTAGCAATCCCGATGCAAAACACACATTTCAAATTACGTCTTTGTACCCCAAAATCGCAATTCTTTGCTCACCGTAGCTCTATGGATACGCTTTACTCGAAAATGACAATATTTTACTTACTAATCCATTACCTCAAAAAGACACGTTTTGTATTGGGATTGTTATACATGTAGTACAATATCGACAACCATGAAAAATTATGCAACCTTTCTTATGCAACCGATTATTCCCCGTGAGGGGTGTATAACATGTGCTTATTAGCCATATTTTTCAGTAACTAAAAAACTACATCTATAAAGATAAAAGGAAGGAAAACTCATGCGAGTATCTGCATTGTTTACCAAAACAAAGAAGGACGTACCAGCTGACGAAACGGCAAAAAACGCCCAACTTCTCCTACGAGCTGGCTATATTCATAAAGAGATGGCAGGAGTATATGCCTATCTACCGCTTGGCATGAAGGTCCTAGAGAACATTAAACAAATTGTACGCGAGGAGATGGATGCTCTTGGTGGGCAAGAGCTGATAATGACCAGCTTGCAGCGAAAAGAACTGTGGGAAGCAACTGATAGGTGGGACGATGAAAAGGTTGACGTATGGTTTAAATCTGCACTAAAAAATGGAACCGAGGTCGGTTTCGGTTGGTCGCACGAGGAGCAGATTACTGAGATGATGAAACAGTACATCGCCAGCTACCGCGATTTACCGGTTTATACATATCAATTTCAGACAAAGCTTCGCAACGAATTACGCTCCAAGAGTGGTATTATGCGCGGCCGTGAGTTTGTTATGAAAGATATGTACTCGTACACAAAAGACGAGGCGGCGCACAAAGCTTTTTATGATAAAACCATCGAGGCATATATGCGGGTGTTTGATCGGGTTGGCCTAGGTGACGACACTTACTTGACGTTCGCCTCAGGAGGTCCTTTCGCTGAATTTAGCCATGAGTTCCAGACGATTACTGAGGCAGGAGAAGATATTGTATATGTAGACCCAAATAAAAAGCTAGCGATTAACGAAGAAGTACTAACTGATGACGTACTGAAGCAGCTGGATGTATCACGCGATAATCTACAGAAGAAAAAAGCTGCTGAAGTCGGCAATATATTCAGCTTCGGCGGCACAAAATCAGAAGAGCTCGGACTATTATTCACCGATGAGGATGGGGTAGAAAAGCCTGTCATTCTGGGCTCATATGGCATTGGAATCACCCGAGTGATGGGCGTGATCGTAGAACACTTTAGCGATGATAAAGGTATCGTGTGGCCAGATAATATCGCGCCAGCCAGGGTATACCTGGCTCGGCTATCTGATGAAGAGGCAGTGGTAAAAGAGGCGGATTTGCTTTATGAACAATTGACCAAGCAGAACATTTCTGTATTATATGATGACCGAGATGAGCGAGCCGGCGCAAAATTCGCCGACGCAGATCTCCTTGGTATACCGCATAGGATTGTGGTAAGTAAGAAAACCGTGCAAGCTGGGGCTCATGAATATAAACCTCGCTGCTCAGAAGATTATGAGATGTTAAAGCCAGCTGAAATCGTACAAAAACTACTCGCGAAATAATAGAATTTTGATACGATAGTACGAATACCGCAAGCAACAACCTCATACGCGGGCAGCAATCAATTAAGTTTGAAACAATGGAGAAACCCTATTATGAATAAACAATATCACTTAACCCAAGAAGGGTCAGACGAATTACGGAAAGAGCTCGATCAGCTCATTGGCCAGCGTAAAGAAGTAGCTGAACGTATTAAAACTGCACGCGAATTCGGTGACTTGAGTGAAAATGCAGAGTATTCAGCCGCTCGTCAAGAACAAGAAAAAGCTGAAAACCGTATCTCTGAAATCGAACACATTTTGCAAAACCTTGAGATAATAAAGAAATCTGGAGGAGAGAAAACAGTCCGTCTTGGTTGTAATGTGACGCTTATATCAGGTAGCAAAACAAAAGAGTTACAAGTGGTGGGCACCGTAGAAGCTGACCCGCTAGAGGGCAAGATAAGTGATGAATCGCCGATCGGGAAAGCATTGCTCAAGAAGAAAGTTGGTGATGAAGTAGAGGTGAAGTCGGGTGGAGATATGGTCACTTATAAAGTAACCGCTATCGCCTAGATGTCTTGACAGACATGAAAAAAAGCTTCAATATGGTATACATGATTATGTACAATCTGTATAAACTCTCTGGAAAGTCAAAGCTCTGGTCGTAGGAATCGAACCCAGGGCTTAGCGTTACATTTTACAAGCATACTCCTCGATCAGACCGATTCTTACGACGAAAAAACCGTCTGTCTGCTCGAGGAGTTTTTAATGTGATTAATGAAGGATACGATAATGATAAACCAAGAACTGATAAACAGAGAATATGATATGGACATACTTGATGCACTCACTACCCCTATCGGTGAGGCAATTGAGAACCAAGCAGCCCTCGAACAAGCGAATTACGAGAATGTCCGGGCAGCGTTTGTGAATAACGATGATGTTTTAGTTGACGAAATATATATAAGAAACATTGCTGAGCAACTCGGGCTTGAACCAAGTACAAATGGTGCTCGCAGCCTCGAAGGGGTAGGTCGGATGATAGTAGCTCCATGGGTGGTCATGCAACCAGATACAAGCAGGTGCGTACGGTATGTCGGTCTTTGGGCGCTTCGTGAATCTGTAGACGCTTCTGTGGACGACGGCCAAGATGACCGGTCCCAAGAGTTCGCTCTATCTGCTACTTAAAGATACGCAACAGATGCTACAATAGGTGAAACTAGGAAATTTATATGGCAACACTCAAAGAACTTCGCGGTGAGCGAATACGTAAACTAGAACAATTAAAACAAGCAGGCGTCGGCTTATATCCAGCAAAAACGGAACGTACTCATGAGCTGAATGCTGTGCACGAACAATTTAGTGAACTCGAGGGTACGCAAGCAACTGTGGTCGGCAGAATCTTGAGCACTCGGAAGTTCGGTAAGATAGCTTTCTTTGTGCTGCGTGATCAAACCGGTGAGCTTCAACTGTTTTTCCGACATGATGTGCTGCAGGCCAAACATCCAGAGAATAGTGAGATAGCATTTAGCCAGCTAAATTTGCTGGACCCTGGTGATTTCGTACAGGCTACCGGCACAATCATAAAAACCCAAACCAATGAGATATCCCTTGAAGTTGAGACGCTCAGACTACTGAGTAAAACATTGCGTCCGCTACCTAGTCCACAAGAAGGATTCACCAATAAAGAAGAGCGTCTGCGACGTCGCTATGTCGACACAAACGCTAATCCAGATGTATTTCAGCGTTACCTGCGGCGTAGTCGGTTTTGGCAGGCAACCAGACAATTTTTACTGGAGAAAGATTTTGACGAGATAACTACACCGGTCCTAGAGAATATACCTGGTGGTGCAGATGCCAAACCATTTGTGACACACATGGATGCGCTCGGACAAGATTTTTATTTGCGTATATCACACGAGTTGCCATTGAAGCGTTTACTTGGCGCTGGTTACGAAAGAGTGTTCGATATTGGTCCTCGTTTTCGTAATGAGAACTACTCAGACGAGCACCTGCCTGAACATAATGCCATGGAGTGGTACTGGGCATATGCCGACTGGCAAGATGGTATGCAACTAACGCAAGAACTCGTCCGTTATGTAGCAGATAAAACATGGGGGACACGAACCTTTACTCTTTTGAACGGGCAAGAAGTCGATCTTGGTAAAGATGGAGATGATTGGCCTCGCATAAGCCTGGTCGAGCTCATTCGAGAGCACTACGATATTGATGTATTTGATGCGACCCTCGAGGAAGTGCAGGCCCAATTAAAGAAGCATGATATTGAAGTCGAAAAACATGATAACCGTGCTCGAGGTATAGATAAGTTATGGAAGAAAGTCCGCGTTACGCTACCAGGCCCTGCATTCTTAGTTGACGTGCCAACCTTTCTCCAGCCACTTGCAAAAAAGCAGTCACAAGACGATCGTTTAACCGAACAGTTCAACTTAATCTTAGGTGGTACCGAGGCCTGCAAGGCTTATTCTGAGTTGAATGACCCTATTGACCAACTCGATCGATTCAAAGAACAGCAAGCTATGCGGGAAGCAGGTGATGACGAGGCCCAAATGCTCGATATCGACTTTGTCGAAATGCTTGAATACGGTATGCCACCAGCTTGCGGATTTGGCTATAGCGAACGACTTTTCTGGATGCTAGAAGGGGTCACTGCCCGCGAAGGTGTACCGTTCCCGCAGCTACGTTCCGAGGTCTCAGAAACTACCAAAGAAATCTATCCCGACATATCGTTTTCAGCATGAGTGCGCTTGACTACAATGGCTTTCCGTCGGCAAAAGAAGTGGTAGCAAGTGATCCAGATGAAGGATGATCTAAACAAAGGCCAAGCACTGCTGGGCGCTGGGTGTTTTTGGGGCGTACAGCATTATTTTGATCAAGTGCCAGGTGTTACCGGAACGGTGGTTGGCTACACTGGTGGTGACGCGCAGAACCCGACTTATGAGATGGTTTGTAGTGGTAAAACTGGTCACGCTGAGACAGTATCAATTGAGTTTGATGGGCAAATTGTTGACTACGAAACGCTACTTCAACATTTTTTTCGTATACATGATCCAACACAAATAAATCGGCAAGGCCCAGACATTGGCGACCAGTATCGTTCAGTAATTTTTTATACAAATGATGCACAATTACAAATCGCACAAGCCATGATAGAGGGTAAAAAACAGGCCTATGCGATGCCGATCGCCACAGAGCTTCGCCCTGCTAGTGCGTTTTATCCAGCAGAAGAATATCATCAGAAGTTTACGCAAAAAACCGGCCGTGGCGCTTGTCACGTTTCGTACCATCCACAAGGGTAGCTATTAGCAAGTCGTGCCTTCTGTGCTACACTTTTGGCATGGCAAAGAAAACCACGACAAAGAAGTCGAAGGTGGGGAAGACTTCGAAAGCAAGTGCATCGAGAAAGAGCGCTGCTTCTAAAACACGACAAACTACCAAAACAACAAAAGCAAAACGCCCCGTAAAAGCTACGGCAAAAAACAAGGATAAGGCAACCAGCAAGGCAGCAAAGGCTGGCAGTCTCAAACAATTAAGTGCAGTTATGCACGGGCTTCGCGGGCTACACCTGTTAAGCGCAGTCGTTTATGGCACACTAATTGCATTTATCTATATGTTAGTTGACGGAGTGCACCGAGCTATCATGGTTGGATACGGTACGTCAGACGTCTTGCAAGGCGACGATGTATTGGCTCCGGCAGTCCGCCAAGTAGCTTCTATTGACATTCGTCACGCAGTAACTGCGCTACTTGCTGTCGGTATCATCTACAGTCTTTACGTTGCAACAAAAGGATGGAGCAGTTATCAACGGCGTGCTGAAGCCGGTACGCTTGCTAGCCGATGGATTTTTGCGGTTGTTAGTGGTGTTATTGCTTTTGACATTGTTGCTGTAATGCATGGTGTTTACGATCTGATCCTCGTCAAAGTTTTGGCTGTTTTGCTCGTGCTCGCTGGGTATCACGCGTATCGTTCAGGGCTAGCTAAAGACAAGCAGGACAAGGCTCGTTTATTTTTGACAGCTGTTGTAGCAAGTGCGGTCGTCGCATCGGCACTGGTCGTCTTTATCAGCCTAAGTATGCTGTACGGGTTCCAGTTATTGCCACTTTACATTTACGCATTAGCTGATATTTTTGCTCTCGCCTTACTGGGCTACGGCGTAAATCAGCTATTCCACATGAAAGGGCGAAAAGGCTTTGCTACCTCAATGCAAGCAGAACGAAACTACGTCCTTATTACAAGTTTAGCTACGCTGTTATTTGCTGCTACGTTTGTACTTGGCTTTATGGCCTAAAACAAGCCAAATGCAAATACTAACACTGGATAAGCTTGTGCATGGCGGGCAAGCAATTGCTCGGCTAGACAATGGTAAACGAGTATTCGTCTGGAACGGCTTACCTGGCGAAAAGGTTGCCTTCGAGCTAGTTAGAGACAAGAAGGACTATGCGGAAGCGATAGCTGTAGATATTATCGACGCTTCAACAGAGCGGATTACACCAAAAGACACAGCATACTTGAGTACAAGTCCTTGGCAGATGATGACGATTGAGGCTGAGCAAGCACACAAAGCGCATATATTAGCTGAGACAATAGAGCGTGCTGGAATTACTCTTCATGAATCACAACGCTGGCACGGCAGCGATCAGCAGTGGCACTATCGTAATAAGATGGAATATAGTTTCTCTGCTGATGAACGCGGCCTGCAGCTTGCACTGTTTGAACGAGGATCTCACCGTATGCAAGTTGTTCAAGGTAGTTCAATAGCTAGGCTCGAGCTTGATGAGGTGGCCCGGCAAATCCGCGACATATTGCAAGCACACGCCGTAAACGCAAGAAGCTTAAAGACACTAGTTCTTCGCTGTACGCAGTCTGGCCAGGTAGCCGCTGCGCTATTCGTAAAAGACAAATCGTTTCCACATTTGGATGCATTTAATGATGTCTGCCAGGCGGTCGCGGTGTATTATTCGAATCCGAACAGTCCTGCTAGCAATATTAGCGAAGAGCTATATTCGTACGGCAATATGACACTAACGGATGCAATACACGGGGTACCGACGCACTATGATGTGCACAGTTTTTTTCAAGTAAATCTTGAACCATTCGAACTGGCACTGCACCTTATGCGTAATGCGCTAAAATCTGTTTCTGGCATCGCTGATTTTTACGCTGGAGTTGGCACCATGGTGCGTCCGCTCGAAGCAACAAAAATGGTAGAGGTCGATACACGTAATATAAAATTTGCTCGGGAAAACGTTGCCGGCACCGCTAAAATTATTCATTCCAGTGCGGAGAAGTCGCTTGAGCATATACCATCAAGTGGAGGGTTAGTGTTAGATCCACCGCGCGCTGGGCTACACAAGAAAGTAACCCAAGCAATCGGAATCGCTCAGCCAGATGTAATCGCATATCTAAGCTGTAATCCAAGTACGCAGTTTCGTGATATCGCGTTGCTTCAAGACCACTACAGAGTAGCCAGTGTAGATGGCTATAATTTCTTCCCACGTACGCCACATATTGAAAGTTTAGTTATACTAGAGCGCATATGAAGCACCATAGATTTTATCTCGCAACCCTAGAGGCCAATAAATCCAATGTAGCGATAGACGATCCTCGGCTAATCCATCAGTGGAGTCGGGTACTACGACTAACGTCAGGCAGCAAAGTCGTTTTGTTTGGCAATGCACAAGAGGCGTTGTATGAGATTGTTCATATGCAAAAAACTAGTGCAAGACTCAGGTGTATCAAGACACTACAACAAACTCTGCCGACGCGAATGACGTATTTAGCATGGTCACTGCTGAAAAAGGATAAAAACGACTGGGTCATACAAAAGGCAACCGAACTAGGTGTGACACATCTGATTCCGGTGCAAGCCGAGCGATGTGCTCGCTCCGACATATCTAATATTCGCATGGAGCGCTGGCAAAAGATTGCCCTAGAGGCTAGTGAGCAATGCGGCCGAAGCGATGTGCCAACAATCAGTCAACCAGCTGAGCTTGATAGTACGCTTACAGCACTCGCAGATAAAAATGTTGTTATGTATATTGCCCAACAAGATGGCGATACTCAGCTGCAGCTGCATGTGGACGAATCCTTAGCGGTTCTGATAGGTCCTGAGGGTGGGTGGTCTGATGCGGAAAAGCAGTTATTCTCTGCGCGAGATGTTAGAACCTTGCATCTAAGCCAATTTACATTACGAGCAGAAACTGCCGCCATCATAGCTAGCTCTCGACTAGCTTAGGCCAGTGTCCACTTGACGAGAGAAGCATCACCTGCGGCAAAGCTTACTATAAGCAATAGCTTTAAATAAACAGCCACAAAAACTCAAACCATGTACTTAACCAGCTTTTTAAACCCCGCAACACATTAAAAACTTGCATTTAACTATATGCCAGCGAAGTCTTCGAAGTCTGGCTTCATAATGAACTTTTCCCACCAGCTATTTTTGTTGAGATGACTACTATGTCGAATGATGAGATGGGCAGGAACAAGAACGCATTATGGCGCACCCTCAACATATTTTGAGCATGAGCCTGTTACAATGGGGCTATGAGTTATTGGAATCGACGCGCTCAGCCGTATCAGCCTGGGCAGACAACTCCTTTTAAAGTGTCTCGTAGTAAGATTGAGCTATTTATGAACTGCCCACGTTGTTTTTGGTTAGACACACGCTTACGCCTGAAGCGACCAAACGGGCCGCCCTTTCAAATCAACAAAGCCATTGACGAGCTGTTTAAAAAAGAGTTTGATGTCTACCGCAAAAAAGGTGAGCCACACCCCATAATGAAACAATATGATGTCGCGGCAGTACCGTTTGCCCACGAGGACATGGACACGTGGCGAGAGAACTTCACTGGCGTGACTACCGTACATGAGCCGACAAACTTACATATTTTCGGTGCAGTCGATGATGTTTGGGTTAACGATTCCGGCGAGCTTATCGTGGTTGATTATAAGGCAACCGCCAAGAGCAAAGAAGTAACACTGGATGCTGATTGGCAAATTGGCTATAAGCGACAGATGGAAATCTATCAATGGCTACTACGCCAAAATGGGTTTCAGGTAAATGATACTGGGTACTTTGTGTATGCAAACGGCCGTATGGACCTGGAGAGTTTTGATAATAAGGTCGAGTTCCGAACCAAAATTATCCCCTATAGCGGCAACGCTGATTGGCTAGACGACACATTGCTACGGCTCAAAGATACGCTTGAACAAGAGTCAATGCCGGAGGTTGGCAGTGCTGTTATGGGCGGTCCGTGTGATTTTTGTACGTACGCTCGTTCACGCACCGAACTAACTATCGAAGCTTTGCAAGCAAAAAAAGCCAAGAAATAACCAAAGGATTCTTTTATACTAAAGCTATGATAGACATACAATACATACGCGATAACCCAGAGAAGGTCACCGAAAAGTCTGCTCAAAAAGGCTACAGCGTCGATGTAGATAGTTTGCTCAGCCGAGACAGTGAACGCTCTAATATGCTCCAACGGGTCGAAGGGCTTCGCCGTCAGCGGAATGAGAATGCAGATGCCATCAAAAACAGTCAAGGGAAGCCGGACCAGGCCTTAATAGAAAATGGTAAGCGCATAAAAAAAGAACTCTCGGAGTTGGAGTCGCAGCTGAAGCAGGTCGAAGAGCACTGGTTGACTCTGCTAAAGGCGGTGCCAAACATGCCGCTTGATGATGTGCCAGTTGGTGCATCCGAAGATGAAAACGTGATAGTACGAGAGGTCGGGCAAAAACCTCGATTTGATTTTGCGCCAAAAAATCATGCTCAAATTGCCGAAAAAAAGGGCTGGATTGATAAAGAGCGAGCTGCAAAAGTTTCTGGCTCACGCTTTGCTTATCTGAAGGGTGAGTTTGTTCGTCTCCAGTGGGCTATGATGCAATTTGGTCTGGATTGTTTAATGAATGAAGACTTAATCGAAGAAATGATTCAAAAACACAATCTAAACTTGCCGTCAAAACCTTTTACACCAGTGTTGCCACCTCACTTACTAAAAACCGAAGTGTATGATGCTATGGACCGGCTAGAGCCACGAGAAGACCGCTACAAAATAGAGGGTGAAGAACTGTGGCTACAAGGTAGCGCTGAGCACGTCCTTGGCAGTATGCATTCGGATGAAGTTATAGCAGAAGCTGATTTGCCGTTGCGTTACGTGGGATACGCTACTTCATTTCGCCGAGAGGCTGGCACCTATGGAAAAGACATGGAAGGCATCATTCGCATGCATCAATTTGATAAACTTGAGATGCAAAGCATCGTCGTACCTGAGACCTCACTAGACGAGCATAAACTAACAATAGCCCTACAAGAGCATCTTATGCAGCAGCTTGGACTGGCTTACCGTGTTCTTGATAAGTGCAGCGCAGATATTGGTAAACCGAACGCTCGAGGCTGGGATATTGACGCGTGGTTGCCTGGACAAGATAAATATCGTGAAACTCATACCGCGGATTATATGACTGATTACCAGGCGCGACGGCTGCGAACACGTGTTCGTCGACACGATGGCGTAATTGAGCTCGTACATACCAATGATGCAACTGCTTTTTCGCAACGTCCACTAATTGCCATTATAGAAAATTATCAAACAGAGGAGGGGAATGTGACTATACCAGAAGTACTCAAGCCATATATGGGAGGAAAGGAGCAAATATGATAAAGAAATTTGAGATAACAGGCAAAAAGACCAAGGTAACACCGGATTTGCAAAAATACATAACGCGCAAAATCGGTAAGTTGGACCGATTTTTGCCGCGACAGGCACGCGAGTCAGCACATGCCGAGGTCATCATGAAGGAGTCGAGCAATAAAGGGAAGAAAACCTACACTTGTGAGGTCATTCTTAGCGTGCCTCAAGACAAAATAACTGTTTCGCAGTCGACTATGAATCCATTTGCGGCAATTGATATTGCTGAGGACACGTTGAAGAATCGTATCCGAAAGTACAAAGAGACCCATGGGACGCAGCGCCTGCACAAAAAAGTTCTCGCTCGGATGCGTCGTCAAACTGGCGGCGGATACGATCAATAAACCAAAAAACTATTTAGCCAATCCATCAAGAGTACGCTACAATAGTGGCTAGTATTTTGGCTCAGAATTGACAGCCACTACCAACTGAATAGAGTATAGACGAGGAGAAGAACGTACTTTTTATGAAACGAGTTGTAAAGCATGTACTGGGTGATCCACAGATTCGTACAATACGCCGGCTAAAGAAGCGGGTGAAAGAAGTAAATGGGCTTGCTGAATCCTACAAAAAAATGTCAGACGCGCAACTAAAGAAGCAGACTGATGCACTGAAAAAGCGATTAAAAAAAGAATCACTCGACGAGATTCTTCCAGATGCATTTGCCTTAGTCCGTGAAGTAGCAAGCCGAAAAGTAGAGATGCGCCACTTCGATGTCCAGCTGGTTGGTGGCATGGCGCTCCATGAAGGCAGCGTGACCGAGATGAAAACCGGTGAAGGGAAAACTCTCGTTGCAACAGCGCCAGTATATCTAAACGCATTGACCGGGAAGGGCGTACACGTCGTCACGGTGAACGATTATCTTGCTCAGCGTGATGCTGGCTGGATGGCAGAAATTTATGATTTTCTTGGCCTGAGTGTCGGAGTTATAGTGGCCGAAGCTTCGTATTTGTATGATAGGTCATTTAGCAATGACAAACATGACGACCCTCGCTTCCATCACCTAAAGCCGTGCTCGCGTCAGGAGGCGTATGCTGCAGACGTAACGTACGGTACCAACAACGAATTTGGTTTTGATTATTTGCGAGACAACATGGTCCGCGAAGTTGACCAGTTGCGCCAGCGAGAACCACACTACGCTATCGTGGATGAAGTCGACTCTATTCTTATTGACGAGGCGCGAACACCACTTATCATTTCTGCACCATCTGTTACTAGCGGCAGTGCATATGCCCAGTTCGCCAAAGTTACCAAGCAACTCGAGCGAGATAAACACTATGAGTTAGATGAAAAGCGCCGTACGGTTATTTTGAACGATGAGGGCGTTGAGAAAGTTCAGCAAATCCTTGGTGTTGATAATATTTATGGATCAGAAAATATACGGACTATTTACCACCTTGAACAGGCTCTTAAGGCAGAGGCAGTCTTTAATCGGGATAAAGATTACGTCGTTACCCACGACGGTGAGGTCGTCATTGTCGATGAGTTCACTGGACGCTTGATGCACGGACGACGCTACAATGAAGGGTTACACCAGGCGATTGAAGCCAAAGAAGGCGTTGAAGTGCAGCAAGAATCTATGACGTTAGCAACAATATCGTTCCAAAACTACTTCCGTCTATATGAAAAGCTAGCTGGTATGACCGGTACAGCCATGACAGAAAGCGAAGAATTCCACCAGATTTACAAGCTAGACAGCGTTGAAATACCATCCAATAAGCCACTGGTCCGGAAAGACCACTCGGATAAAATCTATAAGACGGAGAAGGGCAAGTTTCGTGCCATTATCCGTGAGATTAAGGTATTACACCAAAAGGGTCAGCCGGTCTTAATAGGGACCAACTCGATTGAGAAGAATGAACTGTTAGGCAGTTTACTTCATGAGGCGAAGATTCCCCATCAAGTCTTGAACGCAAAGAATAACGAAAAAGAAGCCCAGATTGTTGCCAAAGCTGGCCAAAAAGGGGCGGTCACACTTGCAACTAATATTGCTGGTCGCGGTACCGACATCGTTCTTGGCGATGGAGTTACAGAACTAGGTGGCCTATTTGTGCTTGGGACTGAGCGTAATGACTCGCGGCGAGTTGACAACCAGCTGCGTGGTCGTTCCGGTCGTCAGGGTGATCCGGGCGCAAGTCAGTTTTTTGTTAGTACAGAAGATCACCTTATGAGGGTGTTTGGTGGTGAAAAAATTGCCAACGTCATGGAGCGCTTAGGCGTTGATGATGAAACACCAATCGAGAATCGCTTTATCAGTAAAAGCCTTGAAGGTGCACAGAAGAAGGTAGAGGGGTATAACTTTGATGCTCGTAAGAACGTCGTAAAGTACGACGACGTCATGAATCGTCATCGCCGAGCGACCTACGTCATGCGACGAGAGATATTGCACGAAGCTGATATCAAGAAGCGAATCAAGGTGTTTATAGACGAGGAAAGCAAGAAGCTAGCCGAGTCACCTATGTTGACTACTGACAAGTTTGAATCAATCGTCACACATGTCTTTCCGTTAGACGAGGCATCACTAGATCGACTATTTGATACTGATGCTGATAAGTTCCACGAAGCTCTTATTAGAGAAGCTTATGAACTGTATGACGAAAAAGAGTTTGGCTTCACCCCAGAAGTTATGCGAAAGATTGAACGGGATGTTTACCTGCAGATTCTTGACAATCTATGGATGCAGCATCTAGAGAACATGGATCACTTGCGTGAGGGCATCCATTGGATTAGCGTTGGTCAACGGGACCCATTGGTAGAGTATCGTCGCCAAGGTCAACGATTGTTTGAAGAGATGCAAAATAGTTTGCGGCATGATGTATTGCGCACGCTGTTCCACGCTCAACCAGTTGAGAAAGACAGCCTGTCGCAGCCGGTGGAAACTGAACTTACGCGAGCTGCTCGACACTCAGTTAGTAACGCTAAAGAAATACAGACGCCAGAAGAGCACAAAGAATCTCAATATGTATCGAAGAAAAAAGCAGCCCAGCATGAGCAGAAAAAACAACAGAAACGTAAAAAAGCCCGAAAAGCTGAACGACAACGTAAAAAAGCTACCCGCCGTAAATAGAGGAGTACTATGCAGCACAGTGTAAGCGAATTAGTACTACCGAATGGCGCCCGTGGACTACTAATCCATGTGCCGACAGCCACGGTCATGAGTTATGAGTTTAATTTTCGAGCTGGTGAATACTTGGTTGATAAAGACAAGTGGGAGGCGCCGCATTTGATGGAGCACGTCTTATTAGGCGCAAATGAGCTTATACCTAAAGCCCGTACGTTTCAAGCAGAGTTTGAAAAGAATGGCGCATATAGTAATGCCAGCACCGGTAGCTACGAAATAAGCTACGAGGCAGAATGTGCTGATTTTGAATGGGATAGGATCCTTGATTTGCTCAAGACTGCTGTTGCGAAACCGTTGTTCCTCGAGGACGAGTTTACCTCGGAGTTTGGTAACGTCCGTGAGGAGCTAACATCTCGTTCAAACAGCCATTACCGGCATTTGAGTTTGGCTATGCGACAAGCCTTCGGCTTCCAGTCGCTAACTGACAAAGAGCGGTTAAAGCTGATGAATAATGTCAACGTTGAAGATGTACGCGAGCATTACAAGCGCACCCATACCAGTGAAAACCTACGATTTGTGATTGCCGGAAAGTTACCCATGAAGCGACGCAAGATTATTCGAGAATTACTCTCTTCTATAGAGCTACCAAGCGATGGCGAACGGTTTGACTTGCCAAACGAAGATCCAGCTACATTGAGCAAGCCACTTTATATCCATAACGATACGGTTAAGAATATGTATTTTTATCTTGATACGTTTATGAGCCGTCGTTTACGTGATCCAGAGCAAGACGCTCTCAATCTCGTGAATAGCATGTTGACTGCAACGCTTTACTCACGGATCCTCGGGACTGCTCGTGAAAAAGGGCTAGTTTACGGTATGAATTCAGCAGTCAGCCAAACCAAGCTGGCTACCAATTGGTGGTTTGGCTCACAGGTTATGCCTCGTAATGCTGACGCTTTATTTGATATTATCCGCAAAGAACTGCAGGCGGTGTTCGAGGGCAACATAAGTGAGGAAGACACGCAGGCTGCCAAGCAATACGCACTCGGCAGATTCCAACGAAGCGGACAAACAGTAGCTGGAGTGGCTGATGGGTATGCCAGCCGTTATTTCTTTGACGAGGTTATTGATGACTACTACAAAATGCCAGAACGCATACGAGCCGTTTCCAGAAATCGTATCGTCAGCGTTACGCAAAGTATGTTCCATGATAACGTTTGGGGGCTTGGTGTATTGGGTAGTGTCGGAGATGATTTTGTGGACAAGTTGCAAAAAAAGGTCCAACCTCTCTGGAAGTAGCTCGCGATCACCGTTTGATTGCTATACTGGTAAACATATGGCAGACACAGAAGCAAAACTTACTGAATTAGAACAAACATTGACTAATGCGCTCAAGAAGTTAAACATACACGCCGATAAGCAAGTTATGGATAGGCTTACGGTAGAAATGTCGTCACCTGATTTCTGGAGCGATTCTCAAGCGGCACAAACAAAGGCCAAAAAGCACGCCAAGCTTGAGGCAAAAGTATCTCCATGGTTAGCGCTGGAACATGACTTAACAGATCTTCGCGAGCTGCTTGAACTTGGCGATGATTCACTACAGGCAGATATTACACAGTTGATCGATCGGGCTGACGAAAAAGTCGAAGCACTAAAGGACGTGCTGAAACTATCGGGTAGCTATGACGATAAAGATGCCATCTTGACAATTCAGTCTGGCGCTGGCGGTACTGATGCCCAGGATTGGGCGCAAATGCTAATGCGTATGTATGTTCGTTGGGCTGAGTCTGCTGGTATGGAGACGACTGTTATTGAGGAGTCAGTCGCGGACGAGGCTGGTATTAAGCATGCCACACTCGACATTAGCGGCGCTTTTGCTTACGGAAAACTCAAGGGTGAACACGGCGTACATCGGTTAGTACGACTCAGTCCATTTAATAGTGATAACTTACGGCAAACCAGTTTTGCTATGGTCGAGGTAGTACCAAAAATTGACGAGCCAGACGCGGTTGTCATACGTGATGATGACTTAAAGGTGGATGTTTATCGCAGCGGCGGCAAAGGCGGTCAATCAGTAAACACCACAGACTCAGCGGTACGGATAACTCATGTCCCAACAAATATTGTCGTAGCCATTCAAAACGAGCGTTCACAGCTGCAGAACCGAGAAACTGCCATGACAATTCTACGATCAAGATTAGCTCAATTACAGCAACGACAACACGTCAAAAAAATAGAAGAGCTAAAAGGTCCGAATACTTCAGCAGAGTGGGGCAACCAAATCCGTAGCTACGTGCTTCACCCGTATAAGCAAGTCAAGGACTTACGAACACGGACTGAATCAAGTGATCCTGACACAGTTCTTGATGGTAACATCGGCATCTTTATAGATGCTTATTTAGACTATTCGATGACTGATACTGTATAAATTATAATATAATTATAATTATATTATAATAAATAGTATAAATAATTTACCTCACAAGAGCTAACTGGTTGCTGGGATTATATTGTAATATTATATTTTGAGATCTCTTGGTGCTTATGTTCTCAAGGTAACTATTGGCTGCTTTTTTGGTTTTAGTTTATTGCACACGTATATACATGTATAATAAACTACGCTTATGATTTTATTAGATAGAGTTACCAAAACGTATGCTGGGAATGTTACCGCCATTGATAAGTTCTCGCTTCACGTTGAGCCAGACGAATTTGTTATTATTATTGGTAGTTCTGGTGCTGGTAAATCAACACTACTAAAACTCCTGACCAGGGAAGAGAAACAAACAAGCGGCAAAATTGTCATTGGTAATATTGATTACGATAAATTACGTGACAAAGAGATACCACTGTTGCGGCGTAAAATTGGCGTGGTGTTTCAAGACTTTAAGTTGCTATCGAATCGCAATGTGTTTGAAAATGTTGCCTTTGCGCTAGAAATTGTTGGACACTCCAATCGTGAGATTAAAGAAACAGTACCGAAAGTGTTGCGGGTAGTTGGCCTGACCGGCAAAGAGAAGCGCATGCCAGCTGCACTGTCTGGTGGCGAACGCCAACGTGTAGCAATTGCACGAGCGATCGTTCGGCAACCGAAGATATTAATAGCCGATGAGCCTACTGGTAACCTGGACCCAAAGCATGCCTGGGATATTATGCGAATCCTCGAGAAAATCAATCGATTCGGTACGACAGTGTTACTCACTACTCACAATCAAGAAATCGTCAACAAGCTGAAGCGTCGTGTCGTAACGATAGACGATGGCCGACTTACGAGTGATAAAACACGTGGAGATTACGGATCATGAAGAAAGACCGCAACATAAAGCGACGACTGATAACTATATATCGCTTAACATTAACTGGGGCGGTGAACGTATTTCGGAATGCCTGGCTCAGTTTGGCTGCAATGGCAGTGATGTTTGTAGCCTTGAGTATATTGCTTTTTTCTGTGGCATTAAACATCACCACTAGTAATGCAATAACCGGGCTGTCACGAAACCTAAAAGTATCAATCTACCTCCAGGACGATGTTTCCGATGATAATCGTTTTAGTATTGAAAGCGCGTTGGCCTCAAGTGAATACGTTGCCGAACTAGAATACGTCTCCAAGGATGAAGCTCGACAGCGGTTTACTGAGAGCTTTCGAGATGATGAAGCTCTCCTGGAGGGCTTGTTCCTTGTTGGGAGCGACTCACTTCCGGCTTCGTACGAGGTAAGTGCTACGAGTTTGGAAGATTTTGATAAGGTTGAGGAGATTGCGCTGAGAACCGAGTTTGAAGAATCGATCGAGAGTATTACCCTCGGCCGAACCGATGCTCGAAAGACAATTGAGCAAGCAGCTTCTGTGCAACAGTACATAACTGCCGGTAGTGTGTTTGCTGTCATAATATTTACCGTTATATCAGTTTTGATAATCTTTAATACCATTCGGATAGCAATTTTTACGAGAAGCGAAGAAATAAAAAACATGAAGCTAATTGGTGCAACCCCTTGGTATATACGTGGGCCATTCTTGGTAGAGGCTTCCATCTACGGCATCATTGCTGGTGTATTAGCGGTCACGGCGGTGTACGCCATCGTCTACTCAGTTGGTCCGACACTTGCTACCCAGGAAGAGTTCAGGCAGAGTTACGAGTTTATAACAGAGACAAGCACAATGATAATGGCTACAGCAGCCACGATCGCTTCGGGAATTCTAGTTGGTGCACTCTCAAGTATGTTGGCGATGAGTAAGCACTTGCGCCTCAAGCACTGGTAATCAAGCAACTACTAACACACTGTCTTAGAATATGCAGCAGACAGAAAGTGCTTGTGTTTCGGTTGCTGGTTTCTTATACTAAAAACACAACATACAAAAGAAACAAACATCTATGAGCCAAAACAAACAAACTTATCGTCGTATTACGCGCATGCTCAGCCTGTGCTTCATAGCGATCATTCTGACAGTCGGCTTGTATAGTAGTCCGATGCAGGCAATTTTTGCACAATCAGTGCAAGACTTGCGTGGTGAAGCCTCAAACCTACAAGAAGAGATTCGTGAGGTAAACAGGGAAGCAGAACGACTTGATGAGCAGGCAACCAGTCTCGAAGAGGCTATCGAGAAACTTGATGAGCAAATTGAGGACTCAGAGAAACGTATCGCTGAGCTGACCAAGCGGGTAAATTCCTTGCAGGAAAAACTGGACGAAGCACAAGCGGAGCTTGATCGCCAGAAAGCGCTGTTGCGGGCAAATATGCGCACGCTGTATAAGCGCTCTGACGCCACCGCGTTTGAACTGCTAGCCTCTAGCGAGAGCTTTTCTGAGTATATTGATGAACAAGAATATCTTGAGCGACTGAAATCATCTATACAAGATTCCACAGAGGTAGTGCTGGAATTACGTTTAGAGATTCAAGGCCAGCGTGATGAACAGAATAGTTTGCTAGAGCAGCAACAAGCCATAAAGCAATCACTAGCCGACACAAAAGAGGAGCGCAAAGCCTTGCTCGATGACACAAAGAATGAGGAAGCTCGGTTGCGTGAGTACAGCCAAGGCTTGATGGAGCGGCAGCGCGACATAAATCAGGAGCTGCTACGATTGAGTCGAGTTGAGCGAGTTGGTGGCTCGGGTGGCTATCCATGGGCAAGCGCGAGGTGTGTCTATACAGATAACGATGATGGACCTTGTCGCCATCCAACAGATAGCCTTGGTGACTATGAATGGTACGCAGATAATAATACCAATGATAGAAAAGATCCTTGGGGATACTATTACCGTAACTGTACGTCCTACGTTGCCTGGCGGAGTGCACAACTTGGCTTTTCGCTTGACCTGGATGGGCCTGATAGACGTAGCCTCGGTGATGGTGGCTCATGGGCGGACAATGCCTCTCGTTATGGCGAGCTAAGCACTGGCACAACCGCTCGTGTCGGCTCGTTTGCGGTGTTCAAGATTGGGAACTTCGGGCATGTCGCATTTGTTGAGAAAATACAGGGTAACGAAATATTGATAAGCGAGTACAATTTAGTAGCAGATGGGGTATACTCAGAGAGATGGGTTTCTGTACATCAGCCAACTTCCTACGTCTACACCCCATTTACGCAATAAAAAGCCGCAAAAATATATTGATTTAAAAGTAGTTGAGAGTGGAGGGATTTCGGTTGAGTTTTTTTAGACCAAGCGCTATAATAAACATGACCCAACAAAAAGCAAAAACAAAACAAAAAAATATGACAATCAAAACCAGTAACTCCACATCATTTATTCGTCGCCTATCTCTGTTTATGGCGTCTGGATTCTTTGTTGGTATGGCTGTGTCGTTGCTCAGTATCCCATCTTTTTCACAGGCTGAGACCATTGGAGATTTACGTGATCGTTCAGCGCAGCTGGAGGCTGACATTAATGAAAGCAATCAAGAAGCAGAAAATCTCCATCAGGAGGCACAGACACTTCAGGGTATGATAAGTGATCTTGATGCAGATATTGTTACTGCAAATAATCAAATAGAGCTACTTAACGATGAAATTAATCGCCTAAAACGTGAGATAAAAGAAGCAGAGAAAGAACAGGCAAGACAAGAAGAGTTGCTCAAGTCAAGTATGCGAGCACTGTATAAGCGTGGCGGGGCATCTACATTTGAAATGCTTGTTACCAGTGATAGCTTTTCAGAATTTATAGATGAACAAGAATACATTGAACGTGTTAAAACTGGAATCCAAGAATCGACTAATAAAGTTATTGCGCTCCAAGAACAGATGGAGGCACAGAGAAAAGAGCAAGAAGAGTTGCTGGCGCGCGAACAAGCCGCAAAAGATGAGTTACAGGGAGCTAGATATGCTCGGCAAAACTTACTTGAGCGAACGAGAGGGGAAGAGGCAAGATATCGAGCTTTGGTTGAGACGCGTCAGCAAGAGCTAAAAGAGGCAGAAGAAGCAATAGCGCGGGCACTTGCAGCTGGTAACTTAGCCAGCCTCGGGCCAATATCGCAAGGTGATTTTGTCGGCAGGGTAGGTAACACTGGATATTCGACGGGCGCTCATTTACATCTTGAGGCACGTAGTTCAAACCAGTATGGCGGTCCATTTGGTGACGGTATATTAAACCCGAACTCGCTACTTGGTGGGTCGTGGGTATATCCAGTTAACCCAGTTTCGGTATCGCAGGGCTTCGGGAACCCTTGGTACGTTTACGTTCGTGGTTATCACCCAGGGATTGATTTTACAGGTACGGGTTCGACAATTGGTGCGGTAGCCTCTGGTGAAATCGTACACCTAGGGTGCTCGTCCGATTCTCCTATATTCAACTATTCACCATCTTACGGATACTCAGCGGTGATCCAACACAACGATGACACTTACAGTGTTTATGGTCATATGCAGGCACCTGATTCTTCAGAGTATAATCAGTGCCGTTCTTCATATGGATTCTAGGCTCGTGATAAATATGCATACCATGCAACTTCTGTATAATGTGATGGTTGGAGGATAGAACACACATGGATAATGAGAAAAATGAAGAGCAAAAACTGACTAATCAGACAAGACAACAGGGTCCAAGCTGGCGCTCAGTATTACTGACTGTCATTATATTTATATTAGGTATAACGGTAGGTTTTAGTTTTGAGAGTGGATCATTCGGAGCTCAACTAGAAGACTCCGCCCAATCCGATTTACCAAGTGAGCTTAATTATGATTCAGTTGATGAAGTCTATAGAACTTTACGTGATAAGTATGACGGTGAATTAACGCTTGAGGAGATAATGAATGGCCTCAAACAAGGGCTCGCCCGAGCAACCGATGACCCATATACAGAATATCTAGATGAAGCAGCTTCTCAGACGTTTCAGAATGATTTGGAGGGCACGTTTAGCGGGATTGGTGCTGAGCTTGGCAGAGACGAGGATGCAATTATTATCGTAGCTCCAATTAGTGGTTACCCAGCAGAAGCAGCTGGCTTGCGATCACAAGACATAATCGTTGAGATTGATGGTGAGTCAGCCCGAGGCCTATCGATAACGGAAGCAGTTGAGAAGATTCGTGGTCCGGTTGGCGAGGATGTGACGCTGACGGTTGTACGTGACTTCGAGCGGCTGGAGATTACTATTACTCGAGAAAATATTTCTATACCCAGCGTTGAGTACGAGGTTATAGACGGTGTTGGCTACATTAAAGTTTCGCGTTTTGGCGAAGATACTGTTGGCTTAGTGCGAAAAGCGTTAAATGACTTTACGACACTACCAGTTGATGGCATTGTGCTCGATATGCGTAATAACCCTGGGGGGCTTTTAACGGCATCTGTAGAGCTGGCCGATTTATGGCTGCCAGCAGGCTCAGTTGTGCTAGAGCAGCGGGGCGGCAGCGAAGCTGACAGGGTGTTTGAGTCAAGGAACGGCGCGATCGTCAATGATATACCAACAGTCGTACTCATAAATGGTGGCAGCGCCAGCGCCAGCGAGATTGTAGCTGGTGCACTGCAGGATAATGATGCAGCTACGTTGATTGGTGAGACGTCATTTGGCAAGGGAAGCGTCCAGCAGCTAAACGAACTTCGCTCTGGAGGTACCCTCAAGGTAACGGTTGCACGTTGGTTTACACCAAACGGTTTGAGCATAGATAAAGAAGGTATAAAGCCAGACGAGGTTGTTGAGCGAACTGAAGAAGATTTTCTTGAAGATCGTGACCCGCAGCTCGAAGCAGCCAAGCGAATCATCAAGAGGTAACTTTTAGGGGATTGCTTGCACGGTTGCAATAATCTCTGTAGCATAGACTATATATTGTGTAAGTGAGGGGTAAACGCGGTGGCAAAGCGACCGACGAAGTATGTATTTGTAACAGGTGGTGTACTCTCTGGGCTTGGCAAGGGCATAACCGCTGCCTCTATTGGTAACCTGCTTAAGGCGCGTGGTTTGAGTGTGAATATCCAAAAATGTGACCCGTATCTAAATGTTGATGCTGGCACGTTAAACCCGGTTGAACATGGTGAGTGTTTTGTTACTGTCGATGGAGCAGAGACTGATCTTGACCTGGGGCATTATGAGCGATTCTTAGACCAAGAACTGACACAGGCCAGTAGCTTGATGAGCGGTCGAGTGCTGCAACAAGTTATTACTGGCGAGCGCTCTGGAGATTATCTTGGCAAAACAGTGCAGTTTATACCGCATGTAACTGATGCTATCCAAAAGCAGATTCAAGCTGCGGCTGAAGGGTATGATATTCACATCGTTGAGATTGGCGGTACCGTTGGGGATTATGAAGGGCTGAGTTTTCTTGAGGCAATTCGTGAGTTGTCCTTTCAGGCTGGTGAGGGGGATAGTTTATTTGTACATGTGGTGTATTTACCCTATCTTGGCGCTAGTAAAGAGTTCAAGACCAAGCCTGCCCAGAATGCAGTTAAGGATTTACGAGGGCTTGGCATCAGCCCAGATGTATTGGTGGTCCGGAGTGAAGAATCAGCTGACGAGTCTGTTGTGCGGAAACTAAGCTTGTTTTCAGGCGTTTATCCGAATGCTATATCATTGCTACCGAACGCCAAAACGATTTATGAGGTACCGCTAACCCTTGAAGACACCGGCATTGCACAAGTAATTGTTGATAAGCTTAACCTAAAGAGTAAACGTCCCTCGCTGACATCATGGCGTTCAGTTGTTGAGCGAGCTACAACTGACTACGACAAGACCGTGACGGTTGGTTTGGTAGCAAAGTATCTTGATAACCAGGATACGTATATGTCAGTAGTGGAGGCGCTGCAATCAGCAGCCATGTGGAACAACGTCAATATTCACATTAAATGGATTAACGCCGAGAAGCTAGACGGGGCTGGCGGCAATTCCGCTTCAAATGCTCTCAAGGGTTGTGATGGAGTGGTTGTACCTGGTGGGTTTGGCACTCGGGCGCTTGAAGGTAAAATTAAGGTTGCACAGTACGCATTGAAAAAAGGTATTCCATATCTTGGACTATGTCTTGGGCTTCAGATGGCTGTGGTGGCAGCTGCTCGAAACGGTGGCATAAAAGACGCGACGTCTGCTGAGATGGACTCGAGCGCTGAGCATCAGGTCATCCACACTATGGCTGATCAGCATGGCAAGGAAAACACTGGCGGCACCATGCGCTTGGGCGACTACAATTGTCGCCTAGAGAAAAGCTCTCGCAGTGCCAAGTTGTATGGAGCAACAAAAATCGCAGAACGTCATCGTCATCGCTATGAGTGCAACAACGCATACAGAGATTCATACAAGGATTGGGGGATTCGACCAGTAGGGATTAATCCGGAGAACGATCTTGTGGAGGTAATCGAAGGTGTCGATCATCCATTTTTTATTGCTAGCCAATTTCACCCAGAGTTTAGTTCAAGACCAAACCGACCAAATCCGTTGTTCCGTGGCTTCGTGAAAGCACTATTGCGATAAGTAATAAAACATACTATCATTAGCAGCATGGACGACCAAACAAAACTGAAGAAGATTTTATTAGTAGAAGACGATAATGCGCTAGCTAGTGTATACGAAACCAGGTTAGAAGCCGAAGGATTTGACCTGAAACGAGTACCAAATGGTGAAGATGCCTTAGCTGCTGCAACGCAGTACAAACCGGACCTTATATTACTCGACGTAATGATGCCGAAAGTAAGTGGCTTCGATGTACTCGATATTATCCGTAATACACCAGAGGTGGCTCAAGTAAAAATTATTATGCTCACAGCGCTGAGCCAGGATGCTGACCGCGAGCGAGCCGAAAGTCTCGGTGTAGATGATTATCTCGTGAAGTCACAAGTCGTGATATCTGATGTGGTTGACCGCATAAAACAGCATTTAGACATGTAGTATTGCCCCGTTCAGAGTAGAAGATAGTTGACATTATGCGTTTAACGTGTTATTATTCTTTTGTTGTAATAAAGATAAAAACACTGTATGCAAAGCCCTGAACACATACCACGAGATGAATTCGCCCCGCCGCTCCCCGAAGGGGTGCGGCGCGTTGAGGCGGCTATCGTGGCAGAAATGGAAAACAAATCAGACCAAGAGCACGAGCGCGAATATGCCGATGCATTTAGCCAGCAACTGGAGAGTAGCGGTCTCGAGCACCGTTCGCTTGAACACGAGGCTACAGCGTTCGATCTGGACACGACTATTGCCGGAGTTGACAACCATTCGCAAAAAGTCTATTCAACACTACACGGGGTGATACGGGCAGGTGATAGTTTTTTCTCTGTCTTTTCGACACGGCTTGATAGTCTCGCGGCTGAGCCGCAGGTAGTGATAAGTCAGATGCGACCTGACGCAACCAAGGCACGCCGTCCGTGGGTGGTTGGTGTGCTGCGCGAGGATGAGCCGCTGCATCTCGGTAGAAAGTATCAAGACGATTTGGGTACGAGCACGTCTCGCGATCACTGTACGATCGAGCTAAAAGATGGCGCCTTGACAGTGACCGACGAATCCACAAATGGCACCGAACTATATTCTCAGCCCTCTGAATCGGAATCGGTGCATAAGAAAGCGGTTGATGAAGGTCGTTTCGGTGTTCGCAGTTTAGTGCGTCGGCTACGAGGGGAAGACCGGAAGAAAGAAACAGTTTCAGCCGAATCGAACGAGGAGTCGCCGCTTGATAGTATCTATACTTGGGCGCCACCATCAACGGATATTAAAGCCTCAATCACCGTCGACCAACACAATCGAATGAACGATAAACAGTCTGATGATGTCGCAAAAAACGAAAGTGCACTTGCCAATGAAGCGGCGCAATTGTGGCAAAACTTCGAGCAGCTATCCAGCCCTGAGGGGCGACAAGCGCTGGCACAGTCTTTGTCAGAGGAGCTCTCTTCACCGGAGATGCGTGCAATTGCTGAAATGCAGCGAGGTATTGACGAGGTCTTTCAGCAGTACAAAAGTCGGCAAGCTCACCCCGAATCTCATGATTGGCGGCTCGATAAACGCGATCACGACGAGATGAAAGACCGAGAGCAAAAGATAATCGCGACCCATGGCCAAGAAGCGTACGATTCCTACACGGATATGCGTCAACGTCTGGAGGCGACAGAAAGAAACGGGGTAGCTTACCTCTCTCGTACCGATTCGCGCAAAGCTTTGAACCTTTTATTCGGGCAAGCAGAAAACGCCGTGACAGCAGACGCGCCGCATTCGTTTGTGTCGGGCGAAAGAGTTGATTTTATGCGTCGGCGAGCTCGCGGAGAAATACGCACACTCCTCTCTTCTTCGCAGGAGCCGCTCGATATTCCTATTTTATAACAGCAGAAGGTTTGCAATCGTGGAATGATGGACGCGGGGAAGGCGAGGCGAAAAACGGTAGCACGAGCAAGGAAGAGATTGAGCGCTACGCTAATCTACCGGCGGAAACTGCTCCACCAGTTGATCATGCCAACGCTTATGTTTTACCCGATGGTCGAGTGTATGTATCCTCAGAGAATGCTCATCGTGTCGCGGCAGCAATACGTCGTGGCGACACACACATAAAATTTCGGGGGAGTATGGGGGTCTATGTACTTGATTCGACGCCTGCTGTGCTCGCCGAGAATTTAACCTCACCAAATAACCAATAAGGTTACTTACACGAAAAAGGCTAATCAGACTAAAAAACTGGATAATGTACGTCGTGAGATGCGGTCTATTTGACGGTTACTTCGGTGCGGGGGGCGGTTTTGCCACTAAATAGCTTGAAACGACGCTTGTTGAACTGAACAATACCATCTTTGGCGGCGTGAATGGTGAAGTCTTTACTCATAAATGTGCCGACACCCGGACGTTTGTTTGAACCAACTTGGCGGATAATAATTTGACCATTTTTTACTGGTTCGCCACCAAATAGTTTGACGCCGAGGCGTCTGCCGGCGCTATCACGATTATTTTTACTGGATCCACCTGCCTTAACTTTACTCATTTTGACCTCTTGACAGTCGGCCTGCTTGCTAGCGGAGCTATCAACCCCGCCGACTTCTTGGCGCAGTACTTCGTCAGAAGCTTCGCTTTTCACTCACCGTACGTCATGTACGCCTCGTTAAAAAGCTCGCTCCTTCCTTGTCCTGCATCCAAGCAAGTGGCCAAAACTGTATTCTTAAATTACGTTGGTTTGTTTACGTCCGGGTGAGGACGACGAGTTCACGACCGACGATTTGACCTTCTCTGTGGTAGATAAGCTCTGAGTCATCAGCGTGCACAAAACTCACACGATTATAACCTAGTTCATCAAGAGATTCAAGGACTTTAAGGTGTCGGAAAGAATTATGTATTCGCCAAGCTGGTACTGCGATACACATTCGAAAACCAGGCTTTGTCTGCTTCGCGATATTGCGAAGAAATTTTCGATGTATTGTGTCAACGTCTTGCATGACTTTCTGCAACGTTTTACCATCTGGCAAAGCAGAGAAGGGACGTCCAAGATATGTCTCAGCTGCAATGGCGTCAAACCTAGAATCCCAGGTAGCATTGGTTGCATCCGCCTGCAGAATAGTAATATTGTTTTGCTCGATATAGTTACTAGAAATACCACCGCCGATATCATTGAGCCAAGCGAGGTTTTTTTGGCTATACTCGACCATGCGCTCATCGATGTCTGAGCCAATAACACCATAGTTCATAAGTGTTGCTTCCTGTAGTATAACCCCCGTTCCACAAAACGGATCCAATACTACAATGGGCACCTCATCACTTTGCCAAGCAGAGCTCGGCATGTGACGAGGTTCTTGGCGCATCACTTTGTCAGATACGCTCTCTCGCTCAATCGACGTACTACTTGTGCGTCTCTGTCGCTCGTCGCTACTTCCTGGCGCGTCAACCGAGCGGTGACTGTTTTGTTGACCAGCAGCAAGGTTTATGATGATTTGTGCCAGCTTAGGTGGAAGCATGCCGACTTTGGCATCGCGCATTGGTCGAGCCTGGTCACGAGCAGCGTAGGCCTCAATATCCTGGACGGCAACGGTTTGCCCGAAATGTACTAATCCATCTTGTTCTGATTTGCTGATTATAAGTTCAAAGCCTTTTTCTGCGGTCAGTTTGTTGTGTATCACTTGAGCAGTCGATAGTTCCAGGTCTTTATTAGGAATAATACGGATTGATTTGCCGTCTGCCCGCAACTTTTTCTTGATGCGTAAGAGTGTCTTTTCTATTTGCTTTATCGGTACTCGTATACCGTACACGCTGCAACCGAGTTTAATCTTGCCTTCTGGATAATCCTTGAGTTGCAAAGGAAGCGTTTGCATAAGGTACTCTTCTATATCTGACCAGTTGGTCTTGGGGCTACTGCTGAGGAGGCGAGCTATTTTGGTGGTACCACCGAGCGAGTCAATCATAGTTCTAGTTGGATGGACTGCACCTGCAGCAACGTGTTGATTCTGGCCGACAACTTTATCAGCACCAAAGCGGCTCTCTAGCTCTACTCGACTAATAGCCGGTTGCCGACCAAGCATAAAAAGTGATTTCATGTATATATTGTACCTGTTCAACTAATTCGTGCCACACATGTTTTACCCCAAACAGTGGTAGTAGAGGCGAACAGGCTAGTATATACTAAGGCGCTAGGAGCATATGAAGAACCCGACTCGTCAACGAAAAATCAAACTATACGTTACTGTCATAACGTTCGTGGCATTACTGGCAATATCCTATTCTATTAGAGATGAGATAATCGCTACGATAGCTAATTTGCGCTCGGCAACACTGTGGCCAATTACTGCTATTGTCCCGCTCGCTTTTCTGAATCATCTTATGCTTGGTAAGTTATATCAAGCAGTATTTCGAATACTAGGAGACAGATTTCGCACGCGTTCGATGATACGTTTGAGCCTTGAGCTTAATTTCGTCAATCTCGTCTTTCCCTCGGCTGGTGTCAGCGGTTTCTCATACCTAGGTATTCGCATGAGAGGAGAAGAGATTGAGCCGGGTAAGTCAGCCCTCGTGCAGGCTATGCGCTTTACCATGTTGTTCATATCGTTCCAGATATTGCTAGCTGTTGGGTTATTTTTGCTGGCTCTAGTGGGCAGGGTAAATAACTTCGTTATCTTAGTGGCGGCGTCACTGTCGACGCTGTTGTTTGTCGGCACAATTTTAGTTGGATTTATCGTTAGTAGTAGACAGCGTATAAACGGCTTTTTTACTGGCCTAACCAAAGTAACAAATCGGGTGATACAAATTGTACGTCCGAAACACCCCGAGACCATAAATATCAATCGCGTCGAAAAAGTCTTTACGGATCTACACAATAACTACAAACTGATTCGTAGCAATTTATCTGAACTACGTCGACCAATATTATTTGCGTTTGCATCAAACGTTACTGAGATTACGTCGGTATATTTGGCATTTATTGCGTTCGGATCAACGGTAAACCCTGGCGCAATCATTATCGCGTACGCAGTAGCTAACTTCGCTGGTATATTATCGATACTACCAGGAGGTATTGGGGTATACGAAGGCTTAATGACTGGCGTTTTGGTCGCTACGGGTGTACCAGTGGCCGTAAGTTTGCCAGCAATTGTTACGTTCAGGGTTGTGAGTATGCTGAGTCAAATTCCGGCTGGATACTACTTTTATCAAAAGAACCTAACCACGCACACTCACTTATGAGCCAAGATCCAATATTTGCACCAAGTGACTTCGTAGCTGTATTAAACCAGACGCTGGACTATGCTTACCCGAACGTCTTGATACGCGGCGAGGTTGCCGAGTTCCGAATTCGCAAAAATCGCTGGGTGTACTTCAAGCTAGTTGACAGCACCGCTTCGGTGTCTTTTTTTGGCACAGTGCAACAACTTTCGCATGAGGTTAAAGAGGGCATGTTGTTTCAGGTGCGCGGCTTTCCTCGGTTGCACCAATTGTATGGTTTTAGCATTCAGGTGCAGTTTATGCAGCCAGTAGGCGAGGGATCAATCAAAAAATCAGCAGATATACTTATAGAAAAATTGAAGAAAGAGGGCCTGTTTGACGCCAGCCACAAAAAGTTCGTAGAGGTTCCTCCACGGCGCATCGGTTTGATTACGTCAGTTGAGTCAGCTGCTTATCACGATGTTATCAAAATACTCAATCAACGCTGGGGCGGTTTATCTATAGAGCTTATCGATGTACACGTACAGGGTGAATCCGCCCAGAGCGACATAATTGATGCGCTCTACACTTTTGAGCAACAAAGCACACCGCCGGATGCTGTGCTGATAACCAGGGGAGGTGGTAGCGCTGAGGACTTATCAGTTTTTAGCAGCGAGCCTGTTACTCGGGCAGTAGCGTCATGTTCTATTCCGACAGTGGTTGCAATTGGTCACGAAACCGACGTTAGCCTTGCAGAATTAGCTGCAGATATGCGGGCGAGTACACCAAGTAATGCCGCTGAGCTTTTGGTGCCAGATAGAAAGGATGTCCGCCAATATCTTCAGCAATCTCAAGAAACCCTTCGCCTGTACTCACATAGAGTTTTAGGTAGTCAACGTGACGAGCTCGTAGAGCAACGCAAACAACTGGATATGCTCGTATTGTCGTGCCTAGATTGGCACAAAACCAACTTAAATAGGATGAAACAGATAATTATGGCGCTTGACCCGAACGTGCTTCTCCAGCGAGGCTATAGTGTTATTCGGGACGAGGCTGGGCAAGTAATCCGATCAGGGGCTATGCTGCAAAAAGAAGACTTGCTCGCAATTCAGTTTTCTGACGCAGACGTGAACGCTCTGGTACAATCAGTCCATAAAAGGTCAAAAAAATAATACGAAAGGTGCGATTATGAGCAAAAAGCAAGCCAATTATAACCAACTACGCGGGGAACTAGACGAGATAATGGCGTCTCTACAAGCTCCCAGCATAGACATTGACCAGGCGACCACGTTACACCAACGTGCAAACAAGATTATTGACGAACTCGAGGCATACTTAAACAAGACAGAGAACGAAATCAAGCAACTAGAGAAAAAGAAAAAGCCAGAAAAGAAAACATAAGTGGCAGTGGCATTCGTTTTAGTTGGCTCATTGATTTTTTTATTTGGCTTTGTGGTGTGGGTTGGCCCGCCGTACCTACCTACCATGCGACTACAGATTAAGACTGCGCTAGATATGCTCGATCTTAACCCCGGTGAAACGATGCTTGAGCTCGGTAGTGGCGACGGCCGAGTAGCTCGAGCAGCTGCTCAAAGAGGTATCAAGGTGGTTGGCTATGAGATAAACCCGTTGCTGGTATTATATTCTCGAATTATCACCTGGCGTTATCGTAACAACGTACGAATTATATGGGGGAATTTGTGGACAAAGCAGTGGCCAGATGAAGCCTCAGCAATCTACACGTTTTTATTGGAAAAATTTATGCCAAAGTTGGATAATAAAATTACTCAAACATATAATGGTAAAAACATCAAGCTGGTGAGCTTTGCGTTTTCTATCCCAGGCAAAAAAGCAGTCCAAGATAAGAATGGCGTTTTACTCTATCGCTACGATACGTAAAACTGTGGCGTTGAGCAGATAGCTCTGGTATCATAAGCACTAATATGCCCCCACAACAACAGCAACCAAACCCCCAAGGTCTGTATCCGAATCGGCCAACACCACCGGCAGGGCCACCGCCGGAGTATCAGTCAGCTTCTCAGAGCAAGCATCATCACGGCAAGGGTTTGCTGATATCAGTCATTATTCTAAGCGTATTGCTTCTTGGTGTTTCAGGCTTTGCTGTCTGGGCGTACATGGAGCGGCAGGAATATAAAAATAACGTCGATGGCATTGTAGCGACAGAGGTTGAACAAGCTGTTACTGTGCGTGAGCAGCAGCTAGAGGCAGCGTTTGCTGAGCGAGAAAAGGAGCCATTGACCAGCTACACCAGCCCGTCCGCATACGGAGAAGTTACTGTCGAATATCCAAAAACATGGTCAGCCTACGTCGAGGAAACAGATAGTGGCTCAACGCCAGTCGAAGGGTTCTTTCATCCAGGTTTTGTTCCCAACGAGAATGATAACGTCATTGCGCTTCGCCTAGAAATATCAAACCGATCATATGCCGATTCGCTTCGACGCTTCGAAAGTTTGGCTCGCTCAGACAGAGTGAGTATTTCCCCAGTTGAAGCGGTGAAGGTAGATGGGGTCGTCGGGTCACGCATCGACGGTGAAATATCATCCGATACCGAGGGTAGCGTTGTACTGTTTGAGCTCCGAGACAAAACACTTATATTGACAACCGAATCAACCGAGTTTCGGCCGGACTTTGACGATATTATCTTACAAAATCTGACCTTCAATCCATAGTCTACAGAGGCGTTCAGTCTTGATAGCCGTTAGTAGCATAGACGTGTTCATATGCGTTATACTGAGTACCAATAAGGGGTAAAAGGTACGTCTAGCATTATGAAGATCGAACACACATTCAGCGCAACTGATACACCTCAAGTGCCGCTGGCAACGTTGGCGCAGCACGTTCGGCAATCACTCTTACAAATTGCCCAGTACGCTCAGTCAGGGGCGGGGAATGAGCCACAGATTGATGCTATTGCTCGCACAACTACCAAGCTACTAGACTGCTACATCCTTAGTAGTCACAGTCAGCAGTTGGAGTTGGCTGTCGAGCCAGTCTCCCTTGGTTCTGTCCTGCAAGACGTACTGCACCAGCTCACACCAATTGCCAAACAACACGATTGTACGATGCAGTTTGTTTCAGCTGGTGCCAGCCAGTTGGTCGCAACCAATCGCGTGCTGACACACGCCGCTTTTCTATCCCTCGGGCATAGCTTTATTGAGGCAGTTCATACGGACAACTCTGCTCAGCGGACAATAACTTTTGCCTCGCGCCAGTACGGTGGCAATCAAACTGCAGGAGTTTTCTCACCAGACGTGACATTAAATGCGCGGGCGTTGACACAGATTCGTACATTAGCTGGCACGGCCACACAGCAGAGCGGGGTGGTGCCGGGATCGAGCAGTGGCATAATTGTGGCGGACGCTCTTTTGAGCCGAACCAGCAATCAACTGTATGCGAGCAAATTCCAGAACATTCCTGGGCTAGCCGCTGCATTCATCAAGAATAAGCAGATGCAGCTAGTGTAGAGAAAAGATGAGTCGAATATTACTCGTAGAACCAGATACAATCCTTGGTAAAAATTACCAACAAGTATTGGTATCTGTAGGCCATGACGTACAAAGGAGTACGAGCGCAGCCGGCGCACTAGATGCACTCGATGAGCAGGCAATCGAGCTGATTGTCCTCGAGTTGTTACTCGGTTCTCATAACGGCGTAGAGTTTCTCTACGAGATTCGTAGCTATGCTGACTTACAGGGTATACCGGTGATTGTGCACAGCAGTGTCGCACCAGCAACTGTTCGCTCCTCACCAGGTTATCAATTGTTGGGCATCCAGCAGTATTTATACAAATCAGATACAACCCAAGCTCAGCTGATTGAGGCGGTTGAGGACGCGCTTAGCGCGAACGCGGCACGTAAGTGAAGCGCGAGGTTACAACCGCAATAGTACTGCGGCGAACAGATTATGGCGAGGCCGATAGAATTGTGAGCCTGCTCACGCACAACCATGGCAAGATAACCGTGTTCGCCAAAGCGGTACGTAAGCCGAAGTCTCGTTTGGCTGGTGGTATCGAGCTGTTTTCTGTTAACGACATTACTTTTATACCAGGCAAAGGCGATATGGCGACGCTAGTTTCGAGCCGTGTGCTGCAGCATTTCGGTAACATCGTGCATGATTATGACAGCACCATGTATGCCTACAAGCTCATCAAGACAGTTGACGCGCTGACTGAAAACACGGTCAATGAGCAGTTTTTTGTGTTTTTGCGAGAAGCGCTATCCTCACTTGATAACCCAAGTTTGAGCTTGGATAAAGTACAGCTTTGGGCAAGCCTACGCCTGTTGACACTGCTCAGTGTGACGCCAAACTTACTGACTGACGAGAAAGGTCAGGAGCTGGAATCATCAGCTCGTTATCGGTTCGACATAGAGAACATGTGTTTTGTGCGCCATGCTGAGGGTATGTTTGATGCTCGGCATATTAAACTGATGCGTTTTTGCGTTGGCGCCGAGAGCGGGCTACTATTGCTTCGTTTACAGGCAGAGGAAGAGCTATTTCAGCCAGCCAAGGCTCTGATGCAACAGGTCGCCAGCGAAACCCTACAAGTAGAACTGTAGTCATCAGCTATCGCATTACAGGAGTTTTTCGCTATAATGAATATTAATGAGTAAAGACGTATCACTAGAAGACATTGTTTCGCTATGTAAGCGACGCGGGTTTATTTATCAGGGATCAGAAATTTACGGTGGTTTGGCCGGTACATGGGATTATGGTCCTCTGGGCTTAAGCCTTAAGCGCAACATTATGAATCTGTGGTGGAAGACATTTGTCGACAACCGAGAGGATATGTACGGCGTCGACGCGGCCATCTTGATGAACCAAAAAGTCTGGCAGGCGAGTGGCCACGTTGATACATTCAATGATCCGCTGATTGAAGACACAGAAACCAAACGACGCTATCGCCTTGATCATCTACTAGAGGATAACGGGGTAAATCCGGAAGGCATGTCGCTCGAGCAGATGACGCAAGCATTGAAAGATAATGACATCAAGAGCCCTGATGGCAACGAGCTTGGTAATCCAGCATTGTTCAATATGATGTTCGAAACAACAATTGGTCCAGTTAATCCAAGGGCTACAATGGTTACAAAGCATGAAAACCTGAAAACTGGCGAGGCGCAACAAGATAGCAAGGCCCTCTTTGGTGATAATACCGTTTATCTTCGGCCAGAAACCGCGCAGGGAATCTTCACTAATTACAAGAATGTCGTTGATAGCTTCTATCCAGATTTGCCGTTCGGTATCGCTCAGCAGGGCAAGGCCTTTCGTAATGAGATCAGTCCACGTGATTTTGTGTTTCGTAGTCGTGAATTCGAGCAGATGGAGGTCGAGTACTTCGTCCACCCAGACAAGTGGGAGGAGGCCTTCGAGCAGTGGCGGACTGATATTAAGGCGTTCTTATTAAACATTGGTCTACCAGAAGACAGCGTGCATGAGCTCGAAGTGTCAGCAGAAGACCGTGCCCATTACAGTAAGCGTACAATCGACTTTGAGTTTGACTACCCACACAAGCGTGATGAGTTGCTTGGGCTTGCTTATCGCACAGATTTTGACCTTAAAAACATCGAGCGAGTGTCTGGCAAAAGCATGGATTATATCGTCAAGGGTGGCGGAGAACGTTTTGTCCCACACGTGATTGAGCCAAGCTTTGGCGTGGAACGTGCGCTTATGGCCGTACTCGTCAGCGCCTACAAGCAAGACGAAGTCAACGGTGAACAGCGCTCTTACCTCAAGTTACCGCACCATCTCGCACCAGTCCGTGTCGCAGTCAGTCCACTGCTCAAGAATAAAGAAGAGCTGGTTAAAAAAGCTCGTGAAGTCTATGATTTGCTAAAGAAGCAATTCGGCAATGTCATGTGGGACGACAATGGCAACATCGGCAAGCGTTATCGACGTCAGGACGAAATCGGCACGCCGTATTGTGTGGTGATTGATTTTGATACGTTAGAAGACGGCACAGTGACGGTTCGGGATCGGGATACGACAGAGCAGGAACGAATCGATATATCCGAACTATCGAATAAGTTAAGCTAGCTTTCTATTTTTTAACGTTAGTATCCGTTTCGCCTGATGGGCGAGCTACTTTTGGCAACAGTTCCAAAAGTAGCCAAAAGAACCGCAGGCGACAGGCAAAGCGCGATTGCGATCAGATACCAGTGTGTTGGTGCGCCAGAACAACTCCCGCTGGTCGGTCTTCTTCTTTTTCTAGAGGAGTAAAAAGACGAAGGTTCTGGCTTGATTCACCAAAACGCTGATTGCTCGCATCAGTTTACCCGAGCCTGGCAGGGCTCCAATTGCCATCGATTTGTAGTTGTTTTGCAGTATTGACGCAGGGTCATTATCTGTTTTTTCGCTATGCGTGGCGCTTTAAGCACCGCAGAAAGCCCATTTATCTGAAGATGCTTCAGCAGCAACCAGATAGCAAGCGAGTAGTTATACTAAAAAATAAGAAGCAGATAAACGATTTCTTAAATAACATATAAAAACCCTGACTATATCCACCACCACGCTGATTGCTCGCATCGGTTCTCCCCAGCCGGGCGAATAAAACCTGTATAATCAAACACATGTACTCTTTGATTGTTACTTTGTTGGCGGTGGTGATACTCGTCTATATGTTTGAGGTGTTACGCAAGAAATCATCGCCGCGAGTAAAGCGAACTGGTCTATCAGCTTGGTTTATCGTAGGTACACTGTTAGCTAGCTATGGCTTCTATAAGGCTTGGTTCGAAACGGAGCCAGTTGGGATTGGCTTTGTCATATTATTTGTGATGACGTTGCTATTTTGGGTGCTACCAACAGGTCTATTGCTCTGGCTTGATATAAAGGAAAATAATAAGATCAAATAAAATAGGTTATGCTATGTCGTCAAAGAGGCCGGCAAGTTCTTCACCGTATTGGGCCTCGAGCGAGGCGATGTTGATAGCTCGTTCGGCAATTGCGTTCGGGTTGAGCGCTTGTTCTGCTAGTATTTCGCCGTAGCCGACACCAGCACGCATAGCTGCAGGATCGTATTTTTCACCAGGGTGCACAAATACCGCGTAGTTGGCACACGATGCCATAGAGCCATCATGGCTCAGTACATCTGTACCCAGCCGCATAGCAGCGGATGCAACTGTTTCTTCATCATCTCGGTAATCATGTAGGGCGTGGAGATGCCCATAGAAGGTAGCATTATCCATAGCGACTTCTGATTTTAAGGCTACGAAAGCGAGGCCGAGGCAGGCTCCACGCTTAAAAGATCGTTCTTCCGCAGGTGATTTCATGCGGAGCGCCATGTGGTGAAAGTGTGACGGCACCATAAGGCTACCAGCACGCAGTACGTTACGACCAACATTAACAATGAATGATTTATCACTATATACCAGTAGTGATTCTGCTTCTTTGACATGCCAGGATTCTAAGCGTGCTTCATGCGGTTCTGGAAATGGAGTGAGTGGTTCTGCCATGGTGATTTTTCCTTGAGTACTGATATAGCAGAATTCTTATGTAATATCACATGATTGACAAACTGCAAGGCATCAGTACATAGTAGAGGTAGAATGATAGAGAAATGTACGCACCTGATATGCGGGTTTGAAAACCGGCTCGAATATTGTGAAACGGAAGCTAGGGATGAACAAACTGCAGAAATAGTCGCCGCTGTATTGGATGAGTTGCTATTTGACAACAGCGACGTGAGCAGTAGTAGGTATAAACACGAAAACACAAACGAGAGTGGTGTGTCTGAGCGTTCATTCAGCTTTCTTTCTGCAGACGGTGGTTTACTGCCGGAGCTAGATGTAACACTTCGTCATGAGCGGAAATATGCAGTGCAATCAGATTCCTACGAGATAGAGATTGCCAGGCGGCAATCTAATATAGCTGGCGTTGGAAAAACCTGGCAGTCTGATCTATACGTAATTGAAATATATCCTAGAGGCAAGGTGTACGGAACAATTGATCGCATCAACCCATTCATAACACGCAGTGGTGGCCTAGAAGAGAGGAGTGGCACAGACATCATGCGAGCCTATGACTACGTACAATTATTAGAAGAGCTTGCTCATGTATGTCAACTGCATGATATTGAACAAGTCGACAACTTCAATAGCCTCCGTGCGCACGCAAAACTTGAGTAGAATCTTCTTGTAAAACATACCTAAATACGACATAATACTTGCTAACGACCATGTGCCATGCATGGCCTACTTGCAGCAAATACCAACAACAGAATACTGCATATGTTTTAAAAATATATCAATCGTTATGTAGGGAAAGGTTACTATTAAGTCTGCCATCATAATTCAAGATAAGGCTGTCGGGCACTGTGAGGCAGAGCCAGGTAGTCGATTGTTCGGCGACCAGTGGTATAACTGGGTCGGAGAGCATGTAGCCGATCAGGCGCAATTAGAGGTAGCATTACCGCACATGCCGAACCCACATAAGCCCAAATACAATGCCTGGAAAAAAAGCTTAGAGGAACTTGATGTCGATGAAGAAACAGTCCTTATAGGCCATGGACTCGGAGCAAGTTTTCTGACTCGCTGGTTATCAGAACGAAAGCGTCGGAATGTTTCACCAGAACAACTAATCTTGGTTGGCCCGTGGCATCGTCATCGTCAGCAACGGGTTGGTGCAGAGTTTTTGTATTACGATATCGATAGGAATCTAGCAAAGAGGGTTGGTCGGATAAGCCTACTGACCTCAGCAGATAGTAGCGTCAACTTGCTAATTAGTGCAAATCATTTGTATAAAAAACTTGGCGCGGATGTCGACCACTATTCACTCGATGGCTTTGGCAACTTCATCGTTGGCAACGCTATGGAGGATGAATCGTTCCCTGAGTTGTTAGAGGTAGTCAACTATCCTAACGGACAGTAACAAAGAGTTATAGAAGACTGAGTGAGCGTATAATATCAAGAGCTTGGCTATAAGCATTGGTATCCTGGAACTCACTGACTGATATAGGGTGCATGGCAAGATCATCCTCTAGCGCTGGAGATGTGTAGCCACCGGCAATAATGTAAGTATCTGGGTCCTGTCCAAAGTCTGGTCCAAGCGTATCGTTCGGACTAAGTGAAAAGTTACCCGCAACAAACAGGTAAGATATATGGTTGGTTGTACCATTGCCAAAGAAAGAAACATTAGTGTCTTCTCGTTGACCAAGTGCCGGATTGCTGTATGTCAGTGTCTCTGAGCTAATTGCTGCGACTCCTTGGCCGATATAGGTGCTATCAATTTCGCGAGCGCCTTGCCGGAGGTATAGCTTGAACGAAGCGTTATCTATTTGTGTGCCATCTGATGTGGTGAGTTGAAAGGCTGGTGACTGGATTGATACGTCATCTTCACCTTCAGCCAGCGTCCAGCTAGTAGGGTGCGTTACTTCCATGCGCGGGTTGCTTGTACGTACCGTCTCAGTATCACCCACGGGCGGCACATCATCTCCACCAGCTACTGTAGTGGCGGATTCTTCCGTAGTGTCTCCGGCCGCTTCCGACTCTGCTTGTGTTGCGTCAGTCTCTTCTTGGTTTGTATCTGCACCGAACACGCTCCAGGCAAAAAAGCCACCCACTATAAGCAATATGACAATAACAGCTATGATTGCTGGTCGCTTCCAGGAGCGCTTTGGCATGGAGCTGCTCCAATCATCAGTGTCTGGCTCTCCTGGTAAATCAAGTGGTTCATTAAAGAACTCTTCATCTGTCTGTCTGTTATCTTCCATCGATTCTCTCCATCGTTTATGCTTACATAATACCACTTTGCGCACAACACGCGTATTATAGAGATTATGAGTTTGAGCGAAAGACAAGAACATATCCAAAAAGGTTTACATCATTTGTGCTCATACGATCCTAAGCTCGACGAGGTTATTACTAGTATTGATAGTATTTTTAGTGTTGAGAAACACGAGAACTATTACGAAGCTCTGGTGCGAGCAATTATTTCTCAACAACTTAGTGTGGCCGCTGCAGATACTATTGAAAGAAGGCTACGCGGATTGTTTGCCGAGAATACGCCTACTCCTCAGGAACTTTTGAAGTTATCAGATGAAGAATTAAGGCGTGTAGGGATTTCCAGTAATAAAGCAGGTTATCTCAAGGACCTTGCTGGGCAAATAAATCATGGCGAGCTAGACCTAGATGCATTGAGCGTTGCTCCTGATGATCAAGTAACCACCCATTTAATAAAGGTGAAAGGCATAGGCGTATGGACGGCTCAGATGTTTTTATTATTTTGTCTAGGGAGGCTTGATGTTTTGCCCTCAGGTGATTTAGGTATACAGGTTGGTATAGAGCAGCTGTACGAGTTAAGTGAAAGGCCAACGCCAAAGCGAGTCGAAAAAATAGCAGAAGACAAACACTGGCACCCATATGCAAGTATTGCCAGCTGGTATATATGGAGAAATAAGAAATAAAATTATAATATTATTATAATTTTGTTATAATAAGTATATGAAATCAGAATCATCACAAAAAGTTATACAAATCGGTTCAAGTATTGGAGTCACTATTCCAATTAAAGAAGCACGCTACCATGGTATCAAAACAGGGCAGCGAGTACGAATGACTGTTGAGAGCCATAATGATGCTGAGCCTATTATCCGTATTTTTAAACCATCGTGGTGGCGTCGGCTATTTCTGCGCTAAAAGGGCGGAAGCGCATGACCTTTGTATGCTAGAATTAGCCCTGTAAGCATAAAGAAGATATGTCGTGTTTCAAAAAAGGAAAATCAAGAGACTGGTTCAATTCAACCTGATAATGTCAGCAGTACACGCTGTACAGGGGCTAGCTATACTGCTTATTAGTAGTAATTTTAGCCTGCCGGTAACTTCTAATTATTTGGTTTTCAATGAATCAACACAATCGCTTGAGCAAGTCACAAAGACTTTATTTGACATGCCACTTGCTCCGCTTATAGCGCTATTCTTCTTTATATCAGCTGGCTTCCACTTATATATAGCCACAGCAGGTAAGGAGAAGTACTCTCGTGACTTAAAGCAGGGTATTAATCGATTCCGTTGGTATGAGTACGCTGTTTCTGCCTCGATAATGATGGTAGCTATTGCGATGTTGGCTGGGGTCTATGAGTTATCACTCTTGATCGCGGTGTTCAGCTTTACTGCAATTATGAATTTATTGGGTCTAGTCATGGAGGTGCACAACCAGACGACCAAACAAACCAATTGGCTGAGCTATATAATTGGTTGTATAGCTGGCATCTTGCCATGGATTATCGTAGCAATCTATTTCTGGGGCACGGCCAGTGAAAGCGGTGCAAGCGCCATACCAACATTCGTATATTGGATATATGTCTCTATTTTCTTGTTCTTTAACGCCTTTGCGATAAATATGATCTTGCAGTACAAAAAAGTTGGTAAGTGGAAAGATTATCTATATGGAGAAAAATCGTATATCGTACTCAGTCTCGTGGCAAAAACCTTGCTCGCTTGGCAGGTGTTTGGCGGCACACTACAACCTTAGTTCGAGCTACGTTATACTAAGAGCAGAAACAGCAAGGAGGAAATTATGGAAACATTAAAGTACAAGAACGGTGATACTGTACCAGCAATTGGATTCGGAACGTCACACGCAGGCGATGAAGATGATGTTGTGCGGGTCGTGTCGGATGCACTACAAGCTGGATACCGGCTGATAGATAGCGCAAAAATGTACGGCAACGAAGCAGATGTTGGCAAGGCGGTGCGTGAATCTAGCGTCCCTCGAGAAGAAATTTTTGTAACAACCAAGCTCTGGAAAGCCGATCTCGGCTATGAGTCAGCCTTTACTGCCTACGACAGGTCGCTAAAGGAGCTGGGGCTTGATTATGCTGATTTATATCTCATACACTGGCCGACCAATGATAGTAGTCGTAATGAAAGTTGGCGAGCACTTGTAGAGATGCAAGCAGACGGGCGCATACCACATATCGGTGTATCTAACTTTACGGTTGATCATCTTGAGGAATTGAAGACCGTCTCTGAGGTTATACCTGAAGTAAACCAGATTGAACTGCACCCATACGTATGGGAAGGTCAGCGACCAATTGTTGAATACTGCCAAAAAAACGGCATCATGGTGCAGGCTTATAGTCCGTTACTGCGTGGTGGCGCGCTTAATGACGAAACAGTGGGCAGTATTGCTGGGTTACACCATAAGACACCAGCACAAATTTTGCTCCGATGGGTCATTCAGCATGGCGCGATGCCGCTGCCCAAGACGACCAAGCAAGAACGAATGAAGCAAAATATTGATGTGTTTGACTTTGAGCTGAGTGATGAGCATATGCAGGTGCTCGATTCTCTCACAAATGGTGAGCGCTTTGCGCCAGATCCACACGAGATTGCATAAGCGTCTATTCTCCTGGGTGGTATTCTTCGAGGTATCCAACTAATAGAGTAAGCGCGCCCAGCGCTTGCTCGGTCTGGGGGATGGTACGCTGCGCTTCGTGAAGGAAGGCGGTTTTTTCTGTCGGAGTCGCGTGTAGCAGGGTGTTACCGATTTTATGTATCAGTTCGTGGCGTGGTGATTCTGGATTATCAACAAGTAAATCAAGGTACGTACGACGCTGCTGTGTGAGCTGGCTATCAGGCGGCGAATCGCCAGCCATAATCTGCGCGCGTAGCAGCAGGTCCTCGCGCCAGATGTCAATTTTTGTTTGCAGCTGCTCCTCAATATCAGGATCTTCATGTGTTTTTAGAATGTGCTGCTTGATGAGCCTGCAACGTTGGTCAAAGTTGTTGACGTGATTATCACGGTCGACATCTTCTGGGATAGAGAAATAGATGCCATCGAGCAACTCTCGGGTCTCGACAACGTCAATGTCAAGAAAGTTCATAAACTCGCTCGGTAGTCCAGGTTTGTGCAGGAATTCTTTGGTGATTGATCGCTTGGCGACTTGTCGCGCAGCCTCCCATTTTTGTGAGCCACATGGTTCGCACAAGAGGTCCCTGTCTGCCGCGGCTGAGTATAATTTACTGTAGCGTTCGTACATTAATTCGTAGGTGAGTGGCTTTTCGTATTGGTCCAATGGTTTAGTTTCTGGCAGGGCTATTTTTTGCCCAGCATTTTGCTGTAGCTCTGCAGGTACACTGCGGTTTGTATTCCCTTCCACGAGATTATCTGTTGGAGGCAGTGAGCCCGGTGTCATGTCGGTTATGTCACCGTAAAGGACGAGTGGCTCATCGGGGGCAGCTAGGTCAATGACGGTACCGTGGTGAAGAAATTCTCTACTCATAACTAAAAAGACCTGCTTCTAGCAGGGCCTCCGTGGTGATTATTTGTTTCATGGGGGTTGACCGTTGTGTTTTGGTCTGTGTTACGCATTTGTTTCATAGTTTTATTGAACTATATCTATATGTAATACGCTCCTAATAAGCTAATGTCAATACCGATCTTCTTACTTGTTTATGAGACTGCTCGTATCGAAAATGCTATGATAGCCCTATGCCAAAAGTAAATTTACCAGCCTGGAAGCGAAAAAAACAGGCAAAAAAGCGCGATAACATATACGCATTTATCGATAGCCAAAACTTAAATGTAGGCACACAACGAGTCGGCTGGAAAATGGACTGGAAAAAGTTCCGTCAATATCTCCAGGATGAGCAGGGCGTTACCGAGGCCTTCATGTTCATCGGCTACATGCCAGAGTTCGAAGATCTTTACATGCAAATGCATGAAGCAGGTTATAAGGTAGTACTAAAAACAACTTATGATTTGACGCGACCACATCCAGAAATGCAACCAGAGGATGAAGCTGTCAAAAAACAGTCAGATAAAAAGCAAGATGGCAAAAAATCGGAAGAAGAAGAAAAACACATTAAAGGAAACATCGACGCTGATCTTGTGTTGTGGGCAATGAAGGAAATTCCAAACTACGATAAGGCAGTACTTGTCTCAGGAGATGGTGATTTCTACGCGCTAATTGAATATCTAGAAGGCCAGGGCAAACTTAAGCATATAATGACGCCAAACTCGCATTATTCGAGCCTATTTAATGCTTTCGATGACTACGTTGTTCGGCTCGATAAACTACGTAATAAACTTGCTTACAGAGATAAACGTAGACGAAAGCAGGGCTCTCGAGGCAAAAACCAAAACAACAAAAAAAGCTAAGCCTTGCTATACTGCGACATATGAAAGAAGACAAAAACTTAGACGTGTTCCCAGACCAATTCTTTTGGGGTGCAAGTACTGCTAGCCATCAAGTGGAAGGAAACAATACGAACCAGTGGTCTGCCTGGGAGCTTGAGCATGCTAAGGAGTTGGCACAGACGGCACACACGAGATTATCTTATCTACCAAACTGGAATGATGTGAAAGATCAGGCGCAGGATCCAGACAATTATGTTTCTGGGAAAGGCGTTGAGCATTACAAGCGCTACGAGGAAGACTTTGATCTGTTGAATCAGTTGAACATGAACTCCTTTCGATTTGGTGTCGAATGGTCACGCTTAGAACCTGAGCCAGGGAATTGGAATAGTGAAGAATTTGCCCACTACAAGCGTTATATAGCAGAATTACGGAAGCGAGGAGTTGAACCATTTTTGAATATTTGGCACTGGACAGTCCCGGTTTGGTTTGCAGAAAAAGGTGGGTTTGAAAAGCGAGCTAATCTTGTATATTTTGATCGGTTTGTTCGAAAAATTGCTGAAGAGTTGGTTGAGGATGTAACTTATATTATTACGCTCAACGAACCAAACGTATACACCAGCTTTAGTTATTTAACTGGCGAGTGGCCACCACAGAAGAAGAACCCGATGATGTTCATGAAAGTCTATTGGAACTTAACGCGAGCTCATCGTCGAGCATATAGGATATTAAAAAAAGTGAAACCAAGCCTACAGGTTGGTATTGCAGCCCAACTTGCTAATATGCAAGCCAAGCGACCTCACAGTGTACTAGACGGTGTTTCAACAAAGTGGATGCGCTACTTTTGGAATTGGTGGTTCTTGAACCGGGTGCGTCGGTACCAGGATTTCGTTGGCTTTAATTACTATTTTACAGATTACTTTACTGGTCTTATAAAACGTAGCAACCCAGAAGTGCCAGTAAGCGACCTTGGATGGTACATGGAGCCAGAGGGATTGTACCCAATACTACTACGGCTTTGGTCACACTATAAAAAGCCAATTTTTGTAACCGAGAATGGTGTCGCCGATCAAGAAGATCAATATCGTCGCTGGTGGATTGAGGAAACTATTGTCGCTATGGAGAGAGCCATTAGTGAAGGAGTTGATGTTCGAGGCTACTTCTATTGGAGTTTGCTTGATAATTTTGAATGGAAATATGGCTGGTGGCCAAAGTTTGGACTGGTGGCGATTGACCGTGATCATGGCATGAAGCGGAGTATTCGGCCGAGTGCTAGATGGTTCGCCGAAAAGATAAAGAATATATCCTAACGAGTATATTCTGAAGCTTATTTTGTCGCAGAAGTTTTTTTACTAGTATTTTCGAAAAGTATCCTGCTAGAGTGCAATACATGAGCTATGAAAATAAATCACCTAAAAAACTAGTAGTCATTGGTGGTGGTACTGGGAGTTTTGCGCTACTTTCTGAGTTGAAGCACTACTTTAGTGATATTACTGCACTTGTAAATATGGTAGACGATGGAGGCTCAACCGGTGTATTGCGTGATGAGCTAGGTGTTTTACCACCTGGTGATGTGCGCCAATGTTTAGTAGCGCTCAGTGACGCCCCTGAGAAATTGCGCCGATTATTCAACTTTCGATTTGCACAAGGAACGTTTGCGGGACACTCGTTTGGCAATATTTTTCTCAGCGCTGTCGAGCGCATGACTGATAGCTTTGATGAAGCAGTTACTATGACCAGCGATATTCTTAAAATTCACGGTAGGGTGCTGCCCATGACTATTGATAATTGCCAGCTTCAGATGAAAATAGGCGACAAAGTCATTTCTGGGGAGTCAGCGGTTGGAAATACTACTATACCTGCGCATACCAAGCCAGACTTATATATTAAACCACCAGCCAGTATGACGCCGCTTGCTCGTGAAGCATTGCAGGCAGCAGACATGATTGTGATAGCGCCGGGTAATCTGTACTGTTCATTGGTGCCATCGCTCTTGGTTGATGGGGTCAGCGAGTGCTTGATTGCCGCGACGGCAGAACTTGTATATGTAGCCAATCTTGTAAATAAGCCGAACCATACACAAGATTTCTCAGTGATTGATTACGTTGAGGAGTTAGAGCGGTTTATTGGTGAAAACCGGATAAACACCGTGCTATACAACAATGATACGCCAGACGAGCGGTTAATGAAGCGGTACGCGCTCGACGGCGAATACCCGATAAAAACCAATAAACGAAACCTGTCTAATAGGCATTTCGTGGCAATTGGCGGATCATTTCTGCAGAAAGGTAAAATTGAACAGAACAGCAATGATACGCGCGTGCCAAGATCATATATTCGACATGATGGTTTGGCGGTAGCCAAGGCGCTCAAGCAACACGTCGAAAAACAATAACCTAACATTGACAAACAAGCACGCTTATGCTAATATTGTAAACATGAAAAACATGCACGAAAAAGATAATCAGGATTTCTCAGTTAACCCTATAGACGCAAAGCTCGATAAGGCGGATAGGCGAAATCTTAAAAAGGCCGCAAAGACAGGTGCTGTTGCTGGGCTTATAGCAGGCGCAGTACTCTCAATATACGGGCCATCTAACGAAGAAGATGCCTATGAGCGAGGAGTTGCAGAGCAGGTTACTGATCAACAGAACGAAGATTATCAAGACATCATTGACGGGGAGGCAGACCCTCTAGAGCCGACACTTTATGGCGTGCCAGCCCCCGAAGGTGCACCAAACGCTGCAGTACGTGAGCCAGAAAACGGGCAAACGAATCCTTTGTACGACGAATCACTGGATGCATCTGAGGGCACCAACTATGGTACTCAGAACCCTGAAAAGACTGAAGCATCTGACGAGCTTAACGTACCACTCGACACGACACGAGAGTCTAATTAGGAGCCTAAAACTATGTCTGAATTTAATCGGAACGTACCAGAGAAACGACCAAAACACAACCTCAAGACAAAGCTTCTAGCGGGATCTGCTGCACTGGGTAGCGCAATGGCTATTGGTGCTGGAATTGAGGCACGAATGAACCCAAGTCTAGAGCCGATAGATTGGTCAACGGCTGAAGTGGTCGAAACGACCGAAGAGGGCCAAAATATTATCGAAGATCAAGAAGGAAACCGATATGTCGGTGTTTATGTAAGTGGGCCTGATAAAACAGGGTTACCAGATTTAGGCTTAGACAGCGATCAGCTAGCAGAAGTTCAGGAGCTTAATGGCATAGAAACCCTTGATGGGTCTCCTCGAACAATATTTATTCCAGAAGAATATAGAAGCGATAACAACTAATAGCATCGAATAAACTGAACTGTCGATAACCTGATCTACTTTATCAGCTTAGAAGTTTAACTATTTGTTTTGGTCTTATTTTTGTTGTATTATATGAACAATGAGAAATAGAAAGAAAGGCCTAAGTGCTATGATAGAGCGCCATGAAGCTGAACCCGGTCAGCCAATTAATGAATCGTCAGAACCGAAAAAACCGAATCATCGGTTGAGGCAGGCTGTCGCTGCTACAGCTTTGGTGGCGGCTGCAGGCACAGTGTACGGAGGCGTACGAGCGGTAGATAGTTTTTGGTTTGAGCCAGGAAGAGAGAGGCATACCGATGAAGTGACGCTGATCGAAGAAATTCGCAGTGGTGAGCGGGAGGCTGAAGCCGAGAACGCGTTAGTTGTGCTACGTTCTGGCGTGCAGTTGCGTGAGACGCCACATATGGCAGCAGCTTCATTTGGCAGAAATAACGTAGCCAGTGAGATTAGAGATGGAGAGAATGTTGTTATTGACCATCCAATGTCATATAAGGATGACGTGAATCACATATGGTATGCATTTAGCCTAGAGGGTTCAGTTGGCCAGCTTGTAGATGATGAAGATGCGCCAGCTGTATCTGGCAACGAGATCAGTGACAACATACTATGGGTGAATGCAACGGCGCTACATGGTCAGCTTACAACCGATGAACTACCCTATGTAGAGACACTTTTTCCAGATGAAACAAGTAATTCGTTTGTTGACATTGATTCACGTGGGAATTTCACTACCGGGGATGATAGCGAGACTCCGATAGCTGTAGCGCGAGAAATTAATGTCGATGTGGCGGAGTTTTTCATTCGCTCGTATAATAGATAATAGTAGCTAGTGCTACGATATAGAGCTTATCCACCACATGTAGTGGTGGATTTTTTATGTTACGTATTCTGTGGATAAGTTACACGCTTTCTAGATAGAAATAATAAAAAAGACTTGCATGTGGGTATAGGTGGGTAGTATGCTGGTGTTAGTGGGTAATCGTGGGTAAGCCAAAACAGCCTATCAAACGACAAAAATAAAAACCACTGTAATTTAAACTATCAACTATATGGCCACACTAGACTACTTCGAACGCAAGCTTGACAGCAAGCGACGGTTAACCATACCAGTCGAGCTTCGAGACGAACTTGCATCAGGGGTAGTAATCACTCGTGGGTTCCAGAAATACCTTCATCTTTACCCGAAGTCGGTATGGGACGAGCAGGTCGAAGCAAAGTTGAATGGAGATATTCTCGACGAGAGAATAGCTGACCTCAACGTACAGTTTCGTACCGGCAAATCTGAAGGAGCCTTAGACGGGAAGCAAGGTCGCATCAGTATAGAACAGCATTTGCTGGACTACGCTGGTATCGATCATTCATTAGTGGCAATCCGAGTCGGTCGCTATTGGCGGCTTGTCGCAGCATAGTCTGTGTAAGCGGAAATTCAGAGTTTGGTAGTTGTTCGTTAAAAATTAAATAGTAAACAGATAGAAAACAAAAGCATCAAACCGCTCGAAGTTAGCTATCTGGCAGTCAACATGTGGCCGAAGGTAACCACACAAAAAACCTTTGTTCCTTACACTAAAACACCTCCCAAAACTCCACCTCACACATAAGTCTCTCAAAACTTGATTGCAACAGTAGAGGAAGTAGGGTATTCGAGGATTTTTAAAATCCTACAAGTAACTACCCGCACATACGGCCTCGCTGAAGCAACCACACAAAAACAAAAACGTATAAAAAACAAAAAGTTGACTGCTGGATAGGTGACTTTGTAACAAAAACAAAAACAATATGCACCAAAACCAAAATAAAAACAAAAACAATCATACACCGGTATTGCTCGAAGAAGTACTGACATATCTAGACCCGAAACAGGGCGAGGCATACCTCGATCTGACGGCTGGATACGGCGGACACGCAGAGGAAGTACTGCGGCGAACTCAGGCTACTAACGCAGCAGTGTTAGTAGACAGAGATGAGCAGGCGGTCGAACAATTGAAGCAGAAGTTTACCGAAGCGCTGCCAGAGATCCGTCATATGGATTTCTATGGAGCCAGTAAGCAACTCAACCAAGAGAAGAGAACATTTGATTGTATTTTGGCAGATTTGGGCCTATCGTCACCGCACCTTGACAAGGCGAGTCGTGGTTTTAGTATCCGACACCAAGCACCGCTCGATATGCGCATGGATCAACGCCAGACGCTGAGTGCAGAACTAGTTCTTAATACGTACGGCGAAGAAGAATTAGCTGACATATTGCACCAGTATGGTGAAGAGCCAAAAGCGCGAGCAATTGCAAGGCGGATAGTCGCAAAACGACCACTTCACACTACCAAAGAATTAGCGGACATCGCTTCGTCAGTTTGGCCAGGTAGAAGCAAGCAACATCCAGCCATTCGCACCTTTCAGGCTATTCGTATAGCCGTGAACGATGAGATTGAGCAGCTCAAAGCAGCATTGCCAGAGTGGATAGCTATGCTCAAGCCAGGTGGTAGAATTGTGGTAATTAGTTTCCATAGCTTAGAGGACCGAGTCGTGAAGCAAGTATTTGCAGAACGCTCCAAGCACTCATATGAGGCAGATCTCAAGCTTTTGACCAAGCGGCCTGTGACCGCTCGTCACCATGAAGTAGTTTTTAATCCGCGAGCACGTAGCGCAAAGCTACGAGCCGCAGCGAAAATAAAAATAAACAAAAATCGGAAGCATAAATAGCTTCCAAAAACGGAAAGGGGATAGAGGATTATGCCAATTCAGGTAAAAAACCTCTCCCGAGCTTACAAAGTACGCGTTCGCGTCATGTAGTAAGCACATAGTGGTTAGCCTGGCGCTTTTGGTTTGGTTTCCAAAATATAGCGCCAGGCTGCAACGTTCCATAAAAATAAACACAGGTTAAACCTATGACATATTCAAGTTCATTAGCAGTAGGACGGCAACGCGCAATGGGTCGTAATAAAAACGTTACTTCTTTTAGAGCGCAAGCCCGTACGATAGGCCCGGTTAGTAACACCGTTATTATTGTGGTACTAGTTTGTTTATTAGGGCTTTTGTATTTGTCCCAAGTAACCAAGACAAATGCCTATGGCTTTGAGGTAGACAACCTAGAGACACAACAATCACAACTTATTAGTGAGTATCAAGAACTTGAGCTGAATGCCGCTCGATTGCAATCTGTAGACAGGGTCCAAAACAGTGGTGTAGCACAAGGACTTGTTCCTGCTCAACCAGAATCTATCGTACAATAAGTAGCTGACGGTGTGTATTTTTAAATACTGCATCGCAAGATAAATAGGTATATATATGTACGAAGACAATACACAACAGGCGAATCCAATCACACGTACCCGACTTTGGTATGTGTTTTTATTATTGTTGTCGTGCTTGGTATTAGTACGAGTATTTTATCTACAAGTTATTCAGCATGATTACTATACGACCGCGGCTCGAAGCGGTCAGTTTAAAGAATACGAAATCCCTGCTTCGCGTGGTGTCATAGAGGCCCATGATGGCAGTAGAGTCGTCCCGATTGTTTTGAATGAGCCAAAGTACACGTTGTTTCTTGACCCGCCGCACATAGAAGACCAGCAAGCAACGGCGGACATTCTATTAGCTACAGTACCGAGTTTGGCTATCGAAAAGGCAGATATATTGGAACTGATGCAGCAAGACAGCCGCTACGTGATAGTTGCGAAGAAGTTATCTGAAGAGAAGGCCGAGGAGTTAAAAGCTTTGGAGCTACGGGGTGTCGGTCTGCGTGAAGACCCCCAAAGAGCCTATCCTCAGGGTGATTTAGCAGCTCAGGTGCTGGGATTTGTAAATGATGAAAACCAAGGGGTCTACGGAGTAGAGCAGGCTCTCGATGGTGCGCTACGCGGTACACCAGGTGAACTACGAGCCGTCACTGATGCTCGTGGCGTACCATTAGCTGCAAATCCGGAGAATATTCGGATCGAACCAAAGCAGGGGAATCGAGTACTACTTACCATTGATGTGGGCCTGCAAAAGCAACTCGAGGATATATTAGAAGACGGGCTTGAGCACGCCGGTTCTGAGAATGGTGGCGCACTTATACTCGATGCAAATACAGGAGCGATTAAAGCAATGGCAAATTTGCCGAGCTACAACCCAGCTCGGTTTAGCGAAGTACCACAAGAAGATAGCCATGTGTTCACAAATGATTTGGTGGCGTCTCCGCTTGAAATCGGCTCTATAATGAAGCCATTTACCATGGCAGCAGCTCTAGATAGTGGGGTGGTGAACAAAAACACGACATATTATGACCCAAATCAATTTACAGTGGATGGAGCTACTATAACGAACGTTGCCGAGTCAGGCGGAGTTGGTACAAGAAGTATGGAAGATATTCTCCAGCTGTCGCTCAACACTGGCGCCACGTGGTTATTGAAGCAAATGGGAGGCGGCGAAATCAATGAGAACGCTCGCACCACCTGGCATTCGTACATGACAGAAAAATACTTTTTTGGTAGCCAGACAGGTATAGAGCAAGGATATGAAGCAGCAGGCTCGGTTCCATCACCAGTAGATGGTTTTGGTCTTAATATTCAATACGCTAATACAGCATTTGGTCAAGGCATGACCGCTACTCCTCTACAAGCTGCCGCGGCTTTTGCTGCGATTGTCAACGGCGGAGCCTACTATCAACCAAGATTAGTTGATGCAGTATCCGAGGATGGCGAAACTGATAGGCGGCTGATTCAACCAGTTGTGAAGCAGCCTAATAGTATTGCTCCATCTGCGAGCCGGGATACTCGAGATCTAATTTTAAATGCGTTTGCAAAAAATTATCGTACTTATGGCATGGATAGGTTGCGAGATGGCTACGATATTGGTGGCAAGACCGGAACTGCGCAAGTGCCAAATCCTGAAGGGGGATATTACGAAGACCGATTTAATGGCACATTTATTGGCTTTGTCGAAGGTTTAGACCAGACATACGTCATAATAGCTCGAGTAGATGATCCAAGTATTGGCGGCTATGCAGGGTCGACAGCAGCAGGGCCAATATTTACTCAGTTAGCTGAGGCTATGATTGACTCGTATGATCTACAGCCAAAAATGCAATAATGTTACACTAGGAGTAGAATTTTATGATTGAAACTGTAGAAATTATTGTTGAAACGAACGTTGTTTTGCAGATTTTATCGCTGGCGTTTATAACCTTTATTGTTAGCATGTTACTCACGCCAGTCTATACGTCGATTGCTTTCTCAGGTAAGTGGTGGAAGCAGCAACGATCTGAAGCATGGTCCGGTGGCCAGGCAAGCGTTTACAAAAAGCTGCACGCCGCTAAACACAAACGGAACATCCCGACGATGGCTGGGATTATTTTTGTAATCAGCGTCTTGATTGTGACGCTACTGCTCAACCTAGACCGAGGTCAGACCTGGCTGCCACTAGCTGCTATGGTCGGCTCTGGCTTGATCGGCTTTATCGATGACTGGATCAATATTCGGGGTAAGAACAATGTTCTGGCTGGTATGCGTGCAAAGATTAAGTTTGCATTACACAGTGCAGTCGCAATAATCGGTGGTTGGTGGTTTTTTGCCAAGCTAGACGTCTCGAGTATCAGCTTCCCGTTTGTTGGGGAGATTGTGCTTGGCTTTGGCATTATTGCGTTATTTTGGTTTGTGGTTATTGCTACGGCAAACGCAGTTAACATAACCGACGGTTTAGATGGATTGGCCGGTGGATTACTGGTGTCATCTTTTTCGGCCTATACAGTAATTTGTATTATGCAAGGGCAGTATGCGTTGGCAGCTTTTTGTTTGAGCATCGTTGGCGCACTACTTAGCTATACGTGGTTTAATGTCTATCCAGCACGCTTTTTTATGGGTGACGTGGGCTCGTTCTCACTGGGTACCGCACTTGGAGTAATCGCGATGCAGACCGATACGATATATGTCCTACCAGTGATTGGTCTTGTATACGTTGCAGAAACTGGCTCAGTTATCATAAACCGGGCTTCTAAAAAGTTAAGGCATGGCAAGAAAGTATTTTTATCATCGCCGATTCATCACCATTTTGAGGCGATTGGATGGCCCGAGACAAAAGTTACTATGCGGTTCTGGATTCTTGGCCAAGTATCAGCAGTGCTTGGTCTGATAGTGTATGTATTCGGTAGTATTTACTAACATCGGCCCTGAAAATTTATGAAAAACAAAAGAATAAGAAAGACAAGAAGTACAGTTTTCGGCCAGGATATCGGTTCACGTCGCCATCGGCCTGACTATGCACTGGGCATCATAAGTCTGGTTTTGCTCGCCATCGGCCTGGTAGTCGTTTATGCAATGAGCCCTGGGCTCAGTACGCTAGCCCAGGTTGCAGATACTCATTTTATATATCGACAAATGATAGCTATAGGTCTGGCGTTTGTGTCATTTATTGTTTTTTCTCGTCTACCTTTTACATTCTGGCGATCATTAGTCCGACCTCTAATAGCAGTAACGGTGCTTACCTTGTTAGCAACACAGTTTATCGGTAGCGGAGAAGCTAGCGCGGCTCGCTGGGTGCAGATTGGTGGTCTGTCTTTTCAGTCGGTTGAGTTGCTAAAATTCACCTTGATTATATGGCTGTCTGGTTTTCTTGCCACGAGACAACGAAACCGAGAACTAAACGATATACAGAAAACATTAAAGCCAATCGCAATTGTACTGCTCGTTACTGGCTTTATTGTTGCGGTGCTGCAGAGTGATCTAGGCTCTATGGGGGTGGTCGCTGCCATAATTGTTGCCATGTTATTTGTAGCCGGCTTATCATTCCGCTGGATGGCGGTTGGATTAGCTGGTGTGGTAATTGGTGGATTGGTTCTCATCGCCAGTAGCCCTTATCGGCAGGAACGAGTTGCAACTTTCTTAAATCCACAATCAGATTGCCTGGAAGAAGGCTACCAAGCCTGCCAGGCATTGATTGCGGTTGGATCTGGAGGTCTTTTCGGCAAAGGAATAGACCAGAGCGCACAAGCTTACGGCTATTTGCCAGAAGCTGCCAACGACTCTATCTTTGCGGTACTGGCAGAAATGTTTGGCTTCCTTGGAGTAGTAGTAGTAATTGGTTTGTTTATCGCATTGTTCACTCGCATGGTACGTGTAATAGAAAGAGCGCCAAATACCGAAAGCAGGCTTATCGTGGTTGGTATTTTAGCGTGGCTCAGTACACAGGCATTTATAAATATAATGGCAATGGTTGGTTTGTTCCCTCTAAAAGGTATTACATTGCCATTCATTAGCTACGGTGGTACAAGTTTAATTTTTGTGACGGCTGCAGTTGGTCTGGTATTTAATATTTCTCGCTATACGACTTATTCAGTGCATGATGATATGCTAAGTAAAAGATTTCTAGGTAAGCGAAAGGAGCGGATGAGTGAAAATTCTACTCAGCGGCGGCGGTACGGGAGGACACATTACTCCCATTCGCTCCATCGCTCATGATTTGAAGATACTGTCTCCTAATACTCGCATAACGTATGTCGGCGAAAGAAAAGGCCATTTTGCTCACGTGCTCAGAGGGAACAAAGACATCGATAAAACCTATCGTATTTTCTCGGGGAAGTATCGTCGCTATCACGGAGAAACGTTGGCGCAAAAAATGCTCGATATCAAAACTATCATATTAAATTTACGTGATATAGGCTTTGTTATTATTGGGATTGTACAATCATTGGTCTTGCTGGCGCTGAATCGGCCTGACGTCGTATTCTTAAAAGGTGGATATGTTGGCGTTCCGATTGGTTTGGCTGCAGCTCTATATCGTATTCCAATCGTAACTCATGACTCTGATGCTGTAGCAGGCTTGGCAAACCGGATGGTGAGTCGTTGGGCAACTTTACATGCAACTGCTTTGCCAATCGATCAGTATGCTTATCCCGCCCGCAAAACGCTACAAACAGGGGTTATTGTTAGTGACGAGTATCAGTTTGTCGATGAAAGCACAAAACAGGGTTTTCGGCGGGAATTGGCGCTGTCGCAGGACGCCAAGATACTATTTGTTACAGGGGGCAGTAGCGGTGCGGTAGCAATAAATGAAGCCATATCCTCAATCATAGAGGAAATTATTGAGCTTGATTCGGACGTATATGTGATCCATCAGGTAGGGAAGGGCAAACAGGGGATATATAAGAAGACTGATTACAAACAGCTTGAAGTACATGAATTCATTGACGGTTTGTACAAGTATAGTGGTGCAGCCGATCTCATTATCACTAGGGCAGGGGCGAACACACTAGCTGAATTTGCAGTACAGGCAAAGCCATGCATTGTCATACCGAGCCCACACTTGGCTGGCGGACATCAACTGGAGAACGCGAAATTTGTGCGCGATAGACAAGCGGCTATTGTCTTAGACGAGCAGGAGATGCTACAAGACCCGTCGATGCTAAAACAATCAATCGCTGATACTTTGCTCGATAAAGAGACTCAGAAAAAACTTGCCAATAGTATACAAAAACTTGCTCGTTTGGACGCCAGTAAAGTTATTGCTCAGAAGCTTCAAGAGATAGCCAAAAATAGTAAAAAACACAACAATACATAGGCTTATGAAACTCATCCTTTCAAAAAAATCAAAACAGGGTAGTCGCCGACGGAATCGGCCACCAGCGCCTCAACCTATGAAGGAAAGCCGAACCAACCCACCTCGCCGAGTATCAGCCTCTGGCGATACGAGAATAAGCTCGGATAGAGACAATAGACATGCCGGAGCGGCAATTTCGAAAACTCAGCATCTACGGCGTCGACTATCTCTTATGCTGATGATCGTGTTTATTGTTGGGCTGCTTGCGTTTACGAGCTTTATCGATGTGCACAACCCCCATGTTCGAATCATTACAACAGATCAATCTGAATCAGCTATAGCTGCACAAGCAGACATACTTAGAGAAAACGAGTATACAGAAGCAACAGCTGCGGCTCTAGGTGAATCGTTGCGCAGTCGTAGCAAACTAACCATCAACAAAACTGATATCGAGTCAGCAGTTACTACACAGTTCCCTGAGGTTCAGCTTGCTTCACTCCAGTTTCATCTTGTAGATAGAACTCCAATTATGCGCCTTGTACCACGAAGACCAGTATTATTAGTTGAATCATTTCAAGACAAAACTCGTTTTTATGTAGATCCTAGCGGTGTTGTGATTGCCAGAGAATCTCCGGGTGCGAGCGATGATATATCAATAAGAACTGTTGTTGATGAATCGGGCATAGAATTAATCCCAGGGAACCGCGTGTTGCCGGTAGATACGATACGTTTCATAGATCAGGTTGAAAAACAATTTGCTGCTGCTGATTTACGCATTCAAGCCATGTCTCTGCCGGCCGTCGCCAATGAGTTACATGTGCGAGTAGTAGGGGATGACTATGTTGGTAAATTTGATATAACAAGTGACGTACGAATCCAAGCCGGGGCGTTTATAGCTGTTCGTCAGCGATTAACTCAAGACAACACACAGCCAAATGAGTATATAGACGCACGGATCCAGGGAAGGGCTTACTATCGTTGAATAGGTAAATGGTAATAGTTCCCCAGCCTCTCCTGCTCAATGTTCGTAATTTGTTCGATAATAGGATAGACGACTAAATAAAAAAAACTATACAAAAGTATAAAAGTAGGGGATTGTCAAAAAAATATATATAAAACAGGAAAGTAGGGAAATTGCAAATCTTTATAATAATAGACAGCAATAAGCAAATGTTTTCACGTATAAAGCGACATAACTGTGGATAAGTCAAACATGATGTAAATATAAGCACGTTTTGGTTCTTTCCTGGAGCACGACCAAAGCATTGAAGCATTACTATTACAAATTCAAGAAGAGTAACGCTTGCACGTTAGAAGATTCCGAACATATACCGAAAAAGCGAAAATCCCCTACAGCAGTGGACGATTGCTCATACCTGAGCAGGATGTAATACTAAGTCGTAAAAGATATATTGTGCGACATTGTAGTTAGCGCTCCAGGGTAGTGCTCTGCTAGCTGTCTCGCGCACTAGTTTTCCTGGTTTATAACTTTTTATTTTGTTTTTGTTTTGCTCATTGCTTGAACGTTTTTATATTGCCTGCTTTCTTATGTGTTTTGCTGACATACCTATTTAAGTGATTAGCTTTTGTGAATAATAGCCCAATATCCATCAGCTAGCTTAAGAAACCTATTGCCAACATTTGTCATATGAATGTTCGCAATTTGTTCATTTATCTCCTAGATCCTATACCAGAACAACAGAAGCTCTCTCTAAGCTCAGAAGAGCTGTTCATCTGTGTTAGGGATCATCTTTTCTTGTAATGAAGTTTATCCGTGCCTGTGGAGCGTCAACCAGCCTACTGTTCACTAGCCTACCAGCGAACATTGCAAGTGTGTATGTCTTGTTTCTCAAAAGAATGAGAAAGTAAGTCCGGCATACGGTATAAAACTAGTTGATTCATAGTTGAAAAAGCTCTGCAGGTTGAGCTAAGAGAAACTGCTATTTAATTCTGTGCGCGTATGCTGTGCTAGCACATAATACGCAAGAGAAGAACCGTTATGATTGATTATTGCTATTCAGCGACAGTGTAGGTGGCTTTCGCAACGCGCTTGAACTGTGGCTTACCCTGGAGATTTAGCAGGATAGTAGTTTCTTTTACGTAGCGGCTTTTAAGTACTTCTCGAACGATATCATCACGGTGTAGCGGTTGGCCAGCTTTCTTTAAGACGTCAGTGATGGTGTCGGCTACGGTGCCTTTCTTAAATCCCCATTCCTTGAGCGCGTATATACCACGGCCGACGAGTACAAAACGTTTATCCTTAATTAGTTCATTATGGATAGCTTGAACAGTGACATCATTTCGCTTGAAGCCACTTTCTTGGATTGCTTTGGCGATTTCGTTGAAATGCATGTGCTTACCGTTTTCATAAAGGATGACATAGATCTTATCCCGGATATTTTTTGGGTTAACCATAGGCCATTTTATTAGACCCCAGCGACCGTTTAGCGTGGCAATATGCTTTGAAGCACGAGCTAAGCCCTCGACGTGCTTTTCATTGGCTATCTTAGCTTGTTTGGCTATCTCAGCAATAGTGGTTGGTTTACCGATGTCTTTGACGGCTGTCAGTACTTGGTTTACCTTGGCTTTCAGCTGTTTTTCATCGTGTTCAGACTTTAGCCCTGCGACTTGATAGTATGTGTCGTTTTCATCAACCACCACGAGGTCAGCACAGAGTGAAGCGATAAATGCAACACGAGCATGCTCGATACGACTGGTTTTTTCTACAAACTGTTGTGTCAAGTCTTTGATTCGGGCTACTTTTGTGGTGGTTTGGAGATGATCAACAAGTTCTTTTTGTAAATCTTGAACGTGAGGAACATTCCCCTCCTCTGCCTGCATCTTCAAGCGAATAACAACAGCCTTCTCAAGTTGTCGAACACGCTCTCTGGTAATACCAAGAAGTTCACCAATTTGTTCTAAAGTCTCCTTGCGATCGAACAATCCAAACCGACGTGATACAATCTCTCGTTCGCGTTCTCGTTCTATGGTTTGTAGAATGTCAGTAACGATTTTTTCGGTATTACGTTCAGATTTAGGCTCTGTCATTTTTTCTCATTCCCTGCCCACCAACGCTTACATTTTATTAATTGTAAAACATATATATAAAAAAGTCAACTCAGACTCGTACTAGATATATTTTAGCATGAAATGGACGTATATACCTAATACATGACATGTTATTACTTGTAGCAAATGATCGCTAGCCTACCTCGATGGATTGGTCATTGACCTCTAGGTGTAGCCATAGGGCTAACAAGCGTTATTACTTCTTTTTCTTGTAGCGCTTTTTCCGGGCCGGTGCTTTATCAATCATTTCTTGGGCTTGTTTCTCGGTGATATCTTTGGGCTCGACATTTTTTGGAATACGTACGTTTTTCTTACCGTTGGTAACATACGGTCCATAGGGGCCTTTTATTATCTCAATACCATTTGTGAACGATTGAATCTGTCGATCTTTGATTTGCTGAATCTTCTCCGCGTAAAGCTTACGAGCATCTTCAATAGTTATCTTCATTGGGTCGCGGGGTTTTATAGCAACGTAGGTCTTGTCTACTTGGATATAGGGACCAAAGCGGCCAATATTGGCCTTGATGTCTTGACCGTCTTCGGTTTGTCCGACAACGCGCGGCAGCTTAAACATCTCCATTGCTTCATCAAATGTAACTGTTTCGATATCTTTTCCTTCTGGCATTGGCGCAAAGTCAGGCTTTTCGTCATCTTCGGTTTCACCTCGCTGAAGCATAGGACCGTATCGTCCAAAACGTGCATAGATGTGTTTGCCATTGACGGGATCAACGCCAATTTTCTTGGCCTGCATACTATCTTTTTTACTAACAGATTCTGATTTTTCAACCAGTGGCGCAAACGTTTTATAAAAATCTTCGAGCATTTTTACCCAATCGAGTTTGCCAGCAGCAACCTCATCGAATCGTGCCTCTGCATTAGCCGTGAATTCATAATCGACAATGTACGAAAAGTGCTTCATAAGGAAATCGGTAGTAACGAGAGCAACCGACGTGGGTAATAACTTGCTCTTATCTGAGCCGTATTCTCGTGATTCTGATGATTCTTTTATGGACTCGTTCACAAGCTCGATTATGTGGTGTTTCCGTGAGATTCCTTCTATATCGGCTTTCTCTATATAGCCACGAGCTTGAACAGTAGAGATTGTCGGAGCATAGGTGCTTGGACGTCCAATGCCGAGATCTTCCAATTTTTTGACCAGACTTGCCTCTGAGTAGCGAGCAGGTGGTTTGGAGAATGTCTCCTCTGCTGTTATCGTTTGTCGAGCAAGCGCATCACCAACGCTGACGTCTGGCAGATTTACGTCTTCTTTGCCACCGCCATACACCCTCAAAAAGCCATCAAAGCGTAGTACTTCACCCTTTGCAATAAACACAATGTCTTCGTGCTGATCTGGCTTAATCGACACATTGGTTTTGTCGGTACGGGCTGACGCCATTTGGCTTGCAACGGTACGCTTCCAAATGAGGCTATAAAGCTTTTTCTGCTGTTCATCTTTTCCAGCAGTTGTTGTTTTTATATCAGTAGGGCGAATAGCTTCGTGTGCTTCTTGGGCTGAAGATTGTTTGGTTTTGTATTGTCGGAGCATGTAATATTCTTTACCAAATTCACTGGTTATGTAAGCGCTGGCAGCGTCAATCGCGGTTTTTGACAGTGTTGTGCTATCGGTTCGCATGTATGTGATTAGGCCACTCTCATACAGCCGTTGGGCAACGGTCATTGTTTGTCGAACACTAAAGCCGAGCTTGCGAGCAGCTTCTTGCTGCAGGCTACTGGTTGTGAACGGCGCTGCTGGGTTACGATTGCTTGGTTTTTGTTCGACAGATGTAACGTGGAAGTTGGCTGAAGTTATTTTTTCCAGTAGCTTGAGCACTTCTGGTTTTGACTCTAGCTTATTCTTTAAATCAGCCTGTAATTGCTTGCTTGGTTGATTGGTGGTATTAAATTCAGCAGTTATTTTATAAGAAGTGGCCGGTGCATAAGCTTGAATCTCTCGTTCTCTTTCCACGATAAGCCGTACAGCGACAGACTGAACGCGTCCAGCGGATAATCCTGGTCGAATTTTTTTCCATAGAACTGGTGATAGCTGGTAACCGACGATACGATCAAGGATGCGACGAGCCTGCTGTGCTTCGACGAGCTCTTCGTTTATGACGCGTGGCTTTTCGATCGCATTCTTTATGGCTGGTTCAGTAATTTCATGAAATACGATACGATTTGTCGTTTTCGGGTCTATTTTGAGCGCTTGGCACAGATGCCATGCGATTGCCTCCCCTTCTCGGTCTTCATCGCTTGCTAGCCAGACGGTTTTATCCTTGGCAGCTTTTCTTAGCTCCGTTACGACTTTCTTTTTATCACTGCTAGTTTCATACTGCGGTGTAAAGTTATTCTCAATATCTATACTTAGTTTTTTTCGTGGTAAATCACGAATGTGGCCATAACTACTTTTGACCTCATAGTCTTTACCGAGGTATTTCTTTATGGTTTCTGCTTTTGCAGGGCTCTCAACTATTACCAGATTCTTTGACATATTGCTATAGTGTACAGACATTGTACACATATCTGCAACTGCTTATTATTTATCGAATCGCCCAATGATCAGCTCCGAGCGGCTTAATCTTGTCAGAAATCTCTAGCATGGTTATGGTTTGTGCGTAAACCTCGGTAGATAGATTACTTTGCTCCAAAAGTGTTTTGCCGTCGCTTACGCCACTCTGTAATAAAGCAATGATGCGAGACTCTGCTTCTGTCTCACCCATTATTATTTGTTGCTGCTGAGCTTTTCCGTTAATACCACATTCATCTAAAACATCTTGAGCGTGCCGTGCTGCTCGTGCTCCCTGTGCTATTAGATTGTTTGTGCCTTGGCTCATTTGGCTGGTTATATTGCCCGGAACTGCAAGTACTGATTTGCCTTGCTCCAGAGCAAATCGAGCGGTATGGAGTGTGCCGCTTTTCTTCGCAGCCTCAGTAATCAATACAGCAGTACTTAAGCCTGACACGATGCGATTTCGTTCCACAAAGTTTTGGCGTAGTGGTGGCACACTAGGTTCGTATTCGCTGACAAGCGCACCACCGTGCGAAACAATCTGTTTTGCAATGTCTCTGTGCGCAACTGGGTAGATTTTATCGAGGCCACACGGCAAGACAGCTACCGTGGGCATTCCCACAGCTAAGGCGGTTTTGTGAGCGGTAATATCTACTCCAAAAGCAAGGCCACTGACTATGGAAATATTGAATGGAGCTAGGCCTGTGACAATCTTTCCAGTTACTTCCCTGCCGTATGGTGTAATTTTACGAGAGCCAACCACTGCTATGACAGTTTTTGCCAATAGTGCCTCAGTAGAGCCTTGTACGTATAGCTGACTTGGGGGTTGCGGAATATGGCGCAGCGCCTCTGGGAAATCATCTGATTGTAGCGTAAGCTTGTTGACTTTATTCATAGATTAGTTTTTTAGTATTGACATATAACGTTTTATTTGCTAAAGTATGTGATTGTAAACGCCTGAAAGGTGATTTACGCACCTTATATCCCCCATTCTAGCAATTATGTTGCTAAAACACATTGTTAGATTGTTTTAGAGCAAGCTTGCAAACGTCATAATACGTCTTACCCTCCACGTGTATGAATATGCATGCATTCTGTCGAGCGTTTTTGCTCATCACACTACATGCTCTAAAACAAACTAACCCCTTTAACGCCCCAGCTCTTTTTTATAAGGAGTCGGGTGCCAGGAGTCCTTGAGAGACGACCGGCCCAAACAAAATGGTGAGTATACAGTATTCCGCCGTTCATGTGCGGAGGCGCGGGCGATGAGTAAATCTATCGCAATCCGACGCTTCACTGGGGTGGGTTGAAGGGAATGTGCGAGGCATTGGCATTTTTATAATGTTCAATGCCTCATGAAACGAGCTTCTAGTGGTGCCCACCCCCTCTAGAAGCTCGTTTTTTGTTTAAAGGATATTACGAGTTTCTCTTAGCAGCGGTGCTCCACTAAAGATGTATTCAGTTAGTATTGCTGTCGTTTCTCTTTTTATGTTTGGCAATGTCGCCATTTCTTCTTTGTTGAATCTGCTAAGGACAAATTTTGAAGCATCTTCCATAAGCTCTTCAGTACCGATTCCAATTCGAACTCTGCCAAATTCTGCACCTATTGCCCCGATGATTGACTTGATTCCGTTATGCCCAGCTGAAGACCCTCCGAGTTGTGTCCGGATTTGCCCAAATCGAATGTCTTTGTCGTCATAAATGACAATGATACTACTCGGCGAAATTTTATAAAACTGGGCTATTGAAGCTACGGCGTCGCCGCTTTTGTTCATATAGGTTGTCGGCTTACTTAAGATAATCTGATTGTTTGCGAGTTGTTGGGTGGCTATATCTGAGCGTTGATTACTTTTATGGCTCCATGATGGGAAGTCATGCTCAGATGCAAACGCATCAACACAGTCGAAGCCAACGTTGTGACGCGTTCTGTCGTATTTTTTGTCTGGGTTGCCAAGTCCAACCACGAGAAATCGGTTATCGCCAAGGCCAGTTGTGTAGAGTGGAAGGTTGCTACTGAGTTGGGGTTTCTTTTGTAATAAAGCCATCTAGGTATAGCATACTACAGGTTGCGATTATTTTTCTCGGTTGGTTTTACCGTCAAAGAACCAAAATCGTATCGCGACGCCCTCATAACCAAACCGCGCTCGAAACTCTCGCTCCATAAATCGTTTATAACTCCAGTGCAGAAGTCTTGTTTGCTTGCCGAACACTTTGAAATTTGTTGGGTTATCGTCTTCTTGAATCATGTACTGGAGACGAGGTTGTGAGTTTTTGAGCCCAGCTGGAGGATGTTTTTCGCAGACCTCGCGGAGCCAACGATTCAACTCAGGTGTTTTGATACGTTGTTGCTGGTTATTGTAAAGCTCAGTAATTAAGCTAAATAGCTTGGTAACGTTTTGGCCATCAAGGCTACTGGTAAATATCAAGGGCGCCCATGGAACGAAGTCAAATTCTCGTTGCAAACGGGCTGCTATTTGATCACGAGTGTAGGCATCTTTTTCTAGGCTATCCCACTTGCTTATAACTAAAATCAGTCCTCGGTTAGCCTCCTTGACCATGCCGGCTATCTTTTGATCGAGTGCTACAGCTGGTTCGTGTGCATCAATAACTAATAGGCAGATATCAGCCGACTCAATTGCAGCGATACTTCTGAGCACGCTGAACTTTTCGACACCGCGCTCTACCTTGCCAGGTTTCCTGATACCGGCGGTATCAGCTAGCTCTATAGATCGGTTCTCATAACGAACAGTGGCTTTGTTGACATCTCTCGTCGTGCCAGCGACATCTGCAACTAAGGCCTGTTGTTTTTTTGCCAGCGAGTTAAACAAACTTGATTTGCCTACGTTTGGTCGACCTATAAGTGAAGCACGTATAACATCATGCTCAGTGTTATCTTGTTTTTTTGGTATCTCTTCAGTCAGTACATCAAGCAGGTCAGCAATACCCGATCGTTGTGTCGTGCTGGTCATAATAATTGGTGTGATACCTAGTGATTGATAGTCCTCCGGAGTTGCTCGCGGAGCTTTATCGGCTTTGTTCACAACTAGCATAACTTGCTTTTTACTTTTTAGCGCGGTCTTGGAAACACGCCTATCCTCACTAGATATTGGCGTATCAGCCTCAATCACCACCCAAATAATATCGGCACTCACTGAGGCTTCTTTAATCTGATCTTGGATTGTAAGTTCAAATTCGTCTTCGGCTGGTTTCATGCCGGCTGTATCTATCAGCCAGAAGTGATGATTCTGGTGCTGGGCTCGTTCCCATATGGCATCGCGAGTAGTTCCTGCCTCACGGGCCACGATAGTCTCCCGTTTACCAATAACAACGTTAAACAAACTTGATTTGCCTACATTGGCGCGTCCAACAATAGCGACGATAGGTAGTCGATTCTTCATATATAGTCTATTATCCCAAAAAAGCCGCCCAAGGCCTAATATTCCGTTGCACTTAGTCTCTTGATAGGCTCATATGAGCCTGTAGGAAGCTTATTTAGTCTATAGTCACCAAATGATATGCGATGTAGTCTTTGGACCTTGTAATCAAGCGCTGCAAAGGTTCTTCTGATTTGCCGATTGCGACCCTCCTCAAGTGTTGCAAGACACTGTTTCGCTGCTCCATCGATTGGTTGTAGCTGGAAACTGCTTGGGCGATCATCGCCAATGTTTATTCCTTTTTTTGATATTGCTAGGAGATCATTTTTTATCAATGGCTTATCGAGGGCTACTTTATAGACTTTTTGTTTTTTGAAGGATGGGTGGGTTAGCTGGTTTGATAATCGCCCATCGTTAGTTAATAAGAGTAGCCCTGAGCTGTCTTTATCGAGTCGGCCGACTGGCTTGAGGTTTTGAAACTTTTTGGGCAAGAGATCATAAATTGTCTTACTGCCCTGCCCGTCTCGGGAGCATACATATCCAAGAGGCTTATGTAACATAATTGTTTGTGATGTTGCCGGAGGTCGGACGGTTTTACCATCAAGCAGTACGATATCATTCTGGTCGATACTCTGCCCGATTTCGGGTAATGCGCCATTCACCTTCACGGCGCCGTTTTGAATACGTTTATCAACGGTTCTACGACCAAGACCAGTTGCTTTGGCTATGTATGAATTAATACGCATGATACGTACCAGAATAACAGGTTATATAGAATCAGTTGCCTCTAAAGGGCTATATTGCTTGGATCATCGTCATTTGGTGCTGGTGTATTCTGTGTTTGGCCACCAGGCTGAATAATATTTCCAGGCCCAGTGCTATTTGGGCTCTGATCTGGGCTTGGAGGGGTCGTTGTTTGCCCATTCGGTGATACTACGGAAGAAGCAGGTAAGGGTGATTGTTGCTTGTGCTCCTCATCCTCTTCATCAGCTAGTTGGTTGATATCTGATTTTTTATCAGGTGCGCTAGGCAATGGCTGAATAACTCGCTGGCCTCCAGCTGCACTTGGTGCAGTACTATTCGGGTCCACTTGCTTTATTGGAGCAGGTTCTGGCTGTTGCTGAGCAGGATTAGGAGCTGGATTAGTGTTAGCTGACGGCTCTGTTGATTGACTTTGGTTGTTGTCTTGTTGGGGAGCTTGTTTCACTTCAAGTGTCGGTGTTGCACTGGCTTTATTTGCGAGAGTTACGCCGCTCCCTTGATCGAGGGCAGCTTCAGGTTGTTTCGGCTCAGGCGTTTTTTCTGCTTCTGACTCGGGCTGAGACGGCTCATTGCTTTGGAGCTGGTTTTTTACAAAATCGTCTATCTTCGTATCAACTGCCCTCCCCTCTTCTGCAGTTGTCTGGGTGTTATCGCTCAATGAGCTGCCCTGAACAGCATTCGTTGACTGATTGTTGCTCGGAGACTGGCTGTTTAATTGCTGTGATTGAGTGGCTGTATTAGTGTTACTCATTTGTTGTGCTGTGTTGTCATCGTTTTGTGTTGCTTGCGTAGCCCCTCCCGCTTTCTGGTTTGGTTGAATATTGTCGGCTGGAGCCTGCTGGGTTTGATCATTTTGCGTTGTTGAGCTATCTGTATTAACCTCTGGCATAACAGGTGCTGGTGGCGGAGGTGGTGCCTGTTGGGTTGAATTATCTTGTGTGTGGGCTTGTGTAGATGCTGTAGTTGGCTGCATCGGTTCTGTTGGCGATGGCTTCTGATCTACTTGGGCATTGTCGGCTGGAGCCTGCTGGGTTTGATCATTTTGCGTTGCCGTATCATCGGTGTTTTCAGCTACTGCTGTAGTCGGCTCTATGGTAGTTTGCTGATCTGTTTGTGCACTTTCTTCAGGAGCCACGATAGTCTGAGTACCTTGAGTTTCATTTTGTTCAGATGTGCCATTAAGCAGCTCATCAGCAACTCGAGCAACATCCTCAAGTGTAACTTGTGACTTGACAAGATATTTGTTAGCACCGAGTTTATCAGCTCGTTCTTTATCTTCAGCCTGAGAGAGAGCGGTCATCATGACAACCTTAGTGTTTTCGATTCCAGGTGTACTGCGTAGAATATCAAGCATGTCGAAACCGCTTATTTTCGGCATCATTACATCAGATATAATTAGATCTGGCTTTTCTTTGGTTGCAAGCGCAAGAGCTTCTTCACCATCTTTGGCTGAAATAATTTGGTAGCCCTCGGCGAGCAAACGAGCTTCATAAATTTCTCGTAAGTTATTGTCGTCTTCGACGAGCATTATTTTTGACATGTTGCTGGTGGCTCCTTCGTAAATACTTGCATAATGCTTATGTTAGTAGTATTGTACCATGATTTATCTCGGGTATGCGACCATTTAAGAGCTGGTAGATTCTTTTTGGTTTTTTATTGCTTCTTGTGATGAAACCCTCGGTAGGTTTATGTAGAAGCTGCTTCCCTTGCCTACTTCACTCTCAACCCATATACGGCCATTATAGAGTTCTATTATCTTTCGACAAATAAAAAGGCCCAGCCCTGTACCGCCGATGGTGCGAGTTGCCGAATTATCTACTCGGTAAAACTTTTGGAACAAATGAGGTACGTCCTCAGCCGGTATGCCGGGACCGGTATCTTGTATGAATAGTTGGATAACATCATCATTACCCGTTAAGCCGATAGAAATTTTCCCGGACTCGGTGTATTTTACGGCGTTATCAAACAAGTTTGTTATAACCTCACTAAGCCTATCCGGATCAGCCATAGTGTAGTAAAGCGGTTTCACCGTTTTGCCGCCAGCCACCGAGCCTTCAGCACCAGTATTTTCTGATGATCCGATTACGACATCAACCAGCAGACCTTTCTTCTCGGCCGTGAAACGCAAATCATCAGCTAACTTTCCGATATATCCTCCGATCTCTACGACTGTTGGGTGGCTGACAAGTCGTCCGTCTTCAGCTTTGGCGCTCGTCAGTAAGTCTTGGAATAATTTTCCAAGATGCTTTGTGCTGGAATAAGCTTTATTCAGGTAGTTTCTAGCGCTATTGTCTATTTTGCTTACCTTATCATTTAGCGCAAGTGCGAGGTATCCCTCAATAGCAGCTACTGGGGTGCGCATTTCGTGACTAGCAGTACTGATAAAGTCTGCTCTTCGTGCTTCTTCTTCTCTTGCTGCGCTGACATCACGCACAACCGCGACGGCTCCAGCAAGTTCTTCGTCACCAGGCACGCTGATGGGTGATACGGCAATAGAAACTGTCTGTTTTTTTCCATTTCTCCCGATTAGTTGGGCTATTTTTTCACTAGATTGTCGACTTGATAATACCTGTGTGAATATATTTTCTCGCTCTGGTATTTCTTTACCGTCTTCCTCGTGTAGCTCCATGACCATCTTTACATCGATGTTGGCAGATTCTTCAACCGGCCATTCGGTCATTTTAGCCGCTGCTGGATTGGTAATTGATATCTTGCCTTCAGTATCAGTTACGACAATGCCGTCAGTAATTGATTGGATAAGTACATCAGATAGCTGTTGGCGGCTTTTCAGCTGCCCGGTTAAGCGTTCGACTTTTACATCTGATGGGTCGACATAAAACCTTCGCCAAATGAGCCAACTTACGTATGACAATACATAGGTGCCTAATAGAACTATAATTCCACGGATATCTAATAATGATTGCGAATCCTTCACAGCATCAAAAGCCGCCACTTTCAATAGGACGAAGTAGAACGTCATTATAAATGAAGGCACTGCTGCTATAGCTGGTCCAAGTATGCCACCGAGGAGACAGATTATTGCCCATGCGATTGCCCAATCAGAATATAGCCCCCCGCTCGCATGCATCAAGCTCACAATATTCAAAGTAAGTAGGGCGCCGAGAATCGCAGCTGGGAGATGTCGGCTTTTTCGTTCTGCAACAGCGTAGAATGCGAAACCAAAAACTACGGCAATTGCGGCGATACTAGCTTGTAGTAGAGTTATTGAAGTTAATAACGTAAGAAAGCCAGGCAGTTCGTTGCTATATACAAGCAGTCCGCCAAATGCAAGGAGTAAAAGCCCTTGTATGCCGATAGTTGTATATTTATATAAATCTAGCCAGCGTTCGCTTGCGATATGCATTGTCTGAACAGCCCACCTGTCGTTATGGTTTATAAGCTTAAACATGATTATACGTTAAAAGCAGACATTTTTACATGGTACATCTGGAAAAATTCCTAACAACTGTGGTAGTATAGGCACGAACTTATGGCCTCATCGTCTAACGGCTAGGACACCAGGTTCTCATCCTGGCAATCGGGGTTCGATTCCCCGTGAGGTCACCAATGAAAGCGCCCCACCTTGTGTGGGGTGTTTTCATTGGTGGGTTCCACGCAGTGGAACAATCGAACACCCAGGTTCGAAGACAAGGAGCTCACGCAGATGCTTGCATCGAGTAAGCGACGCAGG
>Ga0136558_1000035_pt1 | contig 80218 bp, 70 predicted proteins | sample AntRauTorckE6833_FD_101391 | JGI IMG/M metagenome (GOLD analysis project Ga0136558, IMG submission 101391) | Saline lake microbial communities from Rauer Islands, Antarctica - Metagenome Torckler E6 #833 | ecosystem: Environmental > Aquatic > Non-marine Saline and Alkaline > Saline | place...
CCTGATCAACAACGGCTAATTTAAAGGCCAGTTTGTAATCGCGCTGGGTACGCTTGCGGAGGGAACCAGATTTATTTTTCATGAATAAGTCAATTTTGTGTCAACTTATTCCAGGACTAGACACTACAAGAAAATAAAAAAGCCGACTATTTTAATAGCTGGCTTTTCTGCTAAAATTCTATTATCAGTATTTGGGGATCAATAGCCTACATTAGAGCAGTTTATATCTGTGAAATCGGCATTCCAACAGTACCTATTACTGTCATTATTTCCTGTCTGATAATATCCGGTCTCTGCTGTAGTATTCCAATGGACAAAGATATTATCTTCACTATTGCTTGTACTATAAGTAACATCAAAAATGTTACCAGCTTGCGAAAATGTATAGGTTTCTACTCCGCCACTATTACCAAAGATTTCTGTAGTAGATTCATAATTATCATCCCCTGACCGTTCCCAGGTGGTTTCCATAAATGGAGTTTCGGTATTAGATTCAGGATCCAGGCTATTGAAAGTCCATGATCCGGAGGAGCCATCCTTAGCAGCCGAGCCTTCTATCATGGTATAATCTTCAATAGCATTACCTTGACCGTCATCAAACGACCAATTCATTTCCCAAACGATATTATCTCCCAGGTCTCGAGATGTAAGAACAATGGAAACTGACTCACCTTCAAGACTATAACTGTATTCCCATCTCCATTCCCCGTCACTAAATTCCGCTTGTTCTTGGCTGGCAGAACCAAAGAACGAGGTATAGAAGGCCCCAGACGCTGTAACACTAGAAAATCCTGTTGCATAATAAAAAGCGTCAGTAAAATTACCGGTGTTTTCCTGATTTGCAGATTGACTATTTTCCTGAAAATAAGAAACGTCCGCTTCTATATTTTCAAATTCAGGAAATTCAGGAGGATCTCCATCATTTGAGGACGCAGGGTCGTCGCCACAGGCAGATATAAATAAGGCAAAAACTACAAGCAGCGAACAAAATTTAAATGTGTGTATATATTTCATGATCTTGACTTTTTTTATTGTTAGACAATTCAATATATACATGCGCAATTGAAAGACAAATAGGGTCAAAAAAAATCAAAATTTATCTTTTTTATCGATAAGTGCCTTGTATAGAAGTTCCCGTGCTCTAAAGATGTGTGCTTTTACTGTCCCAAGTGGCAGATCAAGGATCTCCGCAATTTCCTGATACGACTTTTCTTCCATATGCCGCATCTCAATTACCGCTTTATATTTCTCAGGAAGATTTTCAATAGCCTGTTGAACGAACTGCTTTCTCTCTTTTTTTATAACAGGTTCATCAGTTAAAAAGCTTTCATCCGGGAGTTGCATCTCCATTTCACCGTCTTTAGTCTTATAAGGCTGGTTTATAGACAAGGTTTGAAGCTTCTTTTTTCTAAGATAATCTATGGTATGATTTGTGGCAATACGGTATAGCCAAGTGGAAAAAGCATATTCGTTACTGTATGTGGATAAGTTATGGAAAGCCTTCATAAAAACTTCCTGTACCAAGTCTTCAACCAACTCCACTTCCTTGATCATTTTGCGAATGTGGAAATAAAGTGGTTTTTGGTATTTATCCACTAATTTACTGTAGGAATCCTCTTTTCCTGCTAATGCTTCAGATACAAATTTATCATCTTCCAGACTGCTTGCTGAAGCATTTTGGCGTGGAGAATTATTTTTGATCTCGGAGTTTTCTTCTGACATATCATATATTATTCAGCCCTTAAAATACAAAGCCTGAGATAAATGAAAACGTAAATTTTAATTCTTTTTTTTAAAATGAACCTTTTTTACTAAAATATACGCATTAATGGTTGAAGCAGGAATGCAACAACAAAAATATCAACTAAATAAATAATCACATGAGAAAATTAATAACATCTATTTTGGTCGCAATGTTTTCGGTAGTGGCGGTACAAACAGCCCAGGCTCAATTCACCAAAGTTGGGGTGGGCTTAATGTATGGTACAGAAATAGAACAACCCGGACTTCGAGTTGATGGGGTTTATCAAATTAATGAAGAATTCAGAGCTGTAGCTGATCTTGGGTTTTATCTGCCGGATAAATCTGATTTTGGTGGAGGTAATACCGTAACAGTTACTTGGTGGGAATTAAACTTGAATGGCAACTATATCTTCCACACCGATGCGGAAAGCGGACTAAATGCCTACGCCTTGGCTGGACTTAACTTTTTAAACTTTAAGGTTGAAAGTGAAGGTCAATTTGGAAGTGGTAGCTCTTCAGATAGTGAAGTAGGCCTGAATATTGGTGCTGGCGCTGAATACGCACTTGATTTCGGTGATCTCTTTGGAGAGCTAAAATACGTTATTGGAGATGCAGACCAGCTTAATATTGGAGTTGGTGTCCGTTTCGGAATTGGCGGAAACTAAATTTCCCCAATCAAATTTATTAAGCGTCATTGTTCAGTTTGAATAATGACGCTTTTTTTATGCCTTAATAATGGCCCCGTGTCGAATTCCACCGGTTGAAACTATTAGCTCTTTCAAACCAAATTGCTTCATAAACCCTTCCAGGATCAGCATTCCGGCCAAAAAAATATCCGCTCTCCCCTTCAGATAAACCGGATTTTCCTGAAGCATCTTATCACTTGGGTGGCTCGTAAATTGCACAATAACTGACTGTATATCATTAATAGTTAATATATACCCATTCAGCTTTTCAGGGTGGTACTCTTTCAGATCAAGGGCCATAGCAGCAAGTGTAGTAACGGTTCCAGCAACACCCACTGCTTGTATTCTCGAGTTTATGGTAAAAGGACGGGTATTAAAAAAATGTTTGATCTCCTTTCTGCAATTCGATAACTGTTTTGTAGTTGGAGGGTCTTTTTGAAAAAACCGTTCTGTAAAACGCACAGATCCCATATCATATGAATGTGCATCCAAAACAGAATCTCCTTTTACCTGAGCTACTTCTGTACTTCCACCGCCTATATCTAAAATTAGCGTTTCCCCCTCTCCTACACCCTTTAAAACCGAAAGTGCCCCTGTAGCGGTCCATTCGGCTTCTTCTTTCCCGGAAAGCAGTCGAATATCAAAACCGGTTTCATCCTTCACCCTTTTAATAAATTCCTGTCTGTTTCTTGCATCTCTTACCGCACTGGTCGCCGTTACTGTAACTGTTTCAACTTCAGGAAAATTAGATACCATGATCTGCTTGTATTCCTTCAGTGCAGAGATAACTCTTTCTGTTGCAGCTCCATTTATATTCTTATCTACATCCACTCCCTTGCCAAGCCGCGGGACTCTATGCTCTTCATGAATCGGTGTAATGAGTCCATTCTTTAATTTTGCTATTAATAGCAGAACGGTATTGGTTCCTATATCAATTGCCGCCTTCATGATCTAAACAATATTGCGATCCATTCTTTATGCTGACGGGTATCTGCATATCGTAATTTTTGAACCGAGGGCAGATCTAATATTACCTCTTCATCCTCTTCCAATAAACCTGACAACAGAAGCCTTCCTTCCTTTTTTAGATGACCGGTTAGTTTTGGAAGCAGGTCGATCAATGCATTCCGATTGATATTAGCAAAGATCACATCAAACTTTTTACCAGCAGGAATAACTTCCGTAGAGCCCTGTTTTACTTCAAAATTTTCCACTTTATTCAGTAGGATATTTTCGCGGGCATTGGTCTCACTCCATTCGTCAATATCAAAACCAAAAGCAGATTCAGCTCCTAATTTAAGAGCGGCAATAGCTAAGATACCTGTCCCTGTACCGGCGTCTAAAACATGATCACCTTTCTCAATGACTGCCGGCATCCATTCCAGTATAACACGCGTGGTAGCATGATAACCGGTTCCAAAAGCCATTTTAGGATCGATCATCAATTCAATTTTATCTGCAATATCTCCATCAAATTGACTCCAGGTTGGGTGTACATAAAACTTTCCAATGGTTTGTGGTTTTATAGTTCGCTCCCATTCTTCATTCCAGTTTTGAGGAGCTATGATCTTTTCACTTAATACGGAACTTTCTGAACCAAAAGCCATTAGCTTTTTTTCGATCTCTTCTCTTTTGGAATCATCGAATCGATTGGTTGGAATGGTGGCTATCAATAGATCTACTTCCTGTTCAAAGCCTTCAAAATCCAGATCAAAAAGTTCAGCGATCATTAATTCATGAAAGTCATCTTTGAGTGATATTCGAAGCTCAACATATTCCATTACAAGCGATTATAAATGAGTTCAGCCATAACATCACCTACTGCTTGCAGTGTTTCTTTACTGATGATATCCATATTATCTGCGTGCGTATGCCAATAATGGGCAAATTCTGCATTTCCGCGTTCCGTACGACTGTGATTTATGATATTTATAATCGGAATTCCGGCCTGTTCATTCACTATTACATGATCATCTGAAACCGCGGCTCCCCGTTCATTTAAGAAATAATTACCATATTCCTTCTCTCCGGCAATACTCCAAACTTCATCCACCAAATTAGGTGCATAGCTCACCGAATATTGTTCTTTTGGAAATTGAGCTCCTTCAGAACCTACCATATCAAGTAAGATCCCAAAACGGGGGTTATAGCCCGGAACCGGTGGGTTATTAGACCAGTATCGTGATCCTAAAAAGTATTTTTCCAAGCTGCCTGATCTTCCATAATCTTCCCCATCAAACAACACAATATCAACTCCAATTGGAGGAGGATTATCTTTGAACATCCGGGCAAGCTCAAGCAACACAGCTACTCCGCTTCCACCATCATCTGCACCTAGGATTCCTTCCTCTATTCGGGTTGAATCCATATCAGCCCGTGGCCGGCTATCCCAGTGAGCACTTAACATGATCCTATCCGGGGATGATAAATTAAATGCAGCGATTACATTTCCAAGCTCGAGGGTCTCATCATATCCTTCTGCCTGAAATCTTTGTACAAAAACTGCATTTGAACCGGCATAATTACGGAACTTGTCTTCAAAATAGGCCATTGCCTTTTCATGAGCTTCAGAATTAGGAACGCGTGGCCCCATATCAACTTGCTGCTGGACAAAATGATACGCTGAATCAGCGTTAAAAGCAGGAACTTCTTTTCCCTTTTCAGTGAATTTTAATCCTGCTGTTTCAGAATTTGAACAGCCATAAAATATAATAAGCAGTGACAGTAGTAACCATTTATTCATTTCTGTGTACCAAAGTTGCTGAAGATTGAGCGACGGGATAGATGATCGTATCCATGATATTAACGTGAGCAGGACGGTTTGCCACAAAAACAATGATCTCAGCAATATCCTGCGCAATAAGCGGCTTCATTCCTTTATATACTTTTGCGGCCTTTTCTTTATCTCCTTTGAATCGTACTTCACTGAATTCCGTCTCTACAAGTCCCGGAGAGACCATACTTACCCGAACTTCTGTACCGTGAAGATCTTTCTTAGTCGCTTCAGTTATAGCTTTCACAGCATGTTTTGTAGCTGAATAAACCACTCCACCCGCATACGATTCATGCCCTGCCGTTGAGCCAACATTTATAATATGCCCGGTATTACGTTCCTTCATCTGAGGTGAAATGAGACGGGATAGATATAACAATCCTTTCATATTTGTATCTATCATGGTATTCCAATCTTCAAAATCAGCCCCATAAACAGGATCAGTTCCTTTGGCGAGTCCGGCATTGTTCACTAAAATATCAACAGGTCTGGAAAGTGACTCAATAAATTTCCGGCAAGCCTCAGCATCCTGAATATCAAAGGCATCAATTTGAATCAAGACTTCAAGGCGATCCTCAAAATCCTTTTTGATCTCTTCCAGCCGTTCTTTACGGCGGCCGGTTAGTATCAGATCTACCCCTTCCTTTCCTAAAAGTTCTGCCGTTTTATACCCAATACCGGCAGTGGCTCCTGTTATAATTGCTGATTTACCTTTGAGCCTGTTCATAAAAAGGAGGTTTAGGTTTTTTGAAGTTCTACAAGTCTACCAGCATTCAGCACCTTAGTTTCCTGAAAGCTGTCAGCAACAAATTGAATTCCATATGGCATTCCATCGCTATGTGTGCCTGCAGGAACGCTTATTCCACAAATACCTGCTAAATTAGCACTTATGGTATATACATCATTCAGATACATTTGGATCGGATCATCTAATTTTGCACCCAGATCGAAAGCTGTTGTAGGTGCAGTTGGGCTTACGATCACATCCACTTTTTCAAATGCTTTCTTGTAATCTTCCTGAATAAGCCGGCGTACTTTTTGGGCTTTTCCATAGTAAGCATCATAATAGCCGGCACTCAATACATAAGTGCCCAGCATGATCCTTCGTTTTACTTCATCGCCAAATCCTTCAGTACGGGATTTTTTGTACAAACGAATAAGTGGGGAATCAAGCTTAGCCAGTTTTTCCTGAAGCGAAATTTTAACATCTCCCTCAGCCACCTCAAATTGTTCTTTAAGTGCTTTTTCCTCTTGCTTTAATTCGTCCAGCATTTCATCCTTATCGGCGCGATGGCCATATCGGATTCCATCATAGCGGGCTAAGTTACTGGAAGCTTCAGCAGTAGCTAATATATAATAAGTGGCAATACCGTACTTTGTATGAGGCAATTCAACAGGTATCAATTCGGCTCCATCTGCCTCAAGGTTTGCAAGGATCTTATTTATTCCTTCCTTGATCTCCTCATCAAGTCCTTCACCAAAAAACTCTTCAGGGACTCCGATCTTGATCTTCTTTTCAGGATTTTGAACTGCTCCAACATAATCGTCTTTTTCTTTTTGGGAAGACGTATTATCACGCTCGTCAAAACCTGCAATAACATCCAAAACCCGTGCAGTATCTTCAACTGAATGTGCAAGCGGACCAATACAATCGAATGAAGAGGCAAAAGCAACCAACCCAAAACGAGAAACCCGCCCGTAAGTAGGTTTCAATCCTACCACTCCGCAATAGGAAGCAGGTTGACGGATAGAACCTCCGGTATCGGAACCAAGAGTAACCATAGCCATATCGGAAGCTACAGCAGCAGCACTTCCACCTGAGGAGCCTCCGGGTACTTTCTTTTGGTCATGAGGATTCTTTACCGGGCCAAAATTGCTGAATTCATTGGCGGAACCCATGGCAAATTCATCCATGTTTAGTCGGCCTATAAAAATTGCATCTTCAGCTTTAAGGCGATCAATTACTGTAGCGTCATACACACTTTCGAAGTCCTCAAGTATCTTTGACGCACAGGTTAACTTCTTTCCTCGCTCAGAAATCACATCTTTTATTCCCATAACCACTCCGGCAAGTGTACCGGAAGTGCCATTATCGATCTTTTTCTGGACCTCTTCGGCACGGGTTAAAGCAGCTTCAAAATCGGTTTCAACATAGGCATTGATACCGTCATTTTTAGCCTTGATCTGCTCGATATAATGCTCTACAATTTCACGAATTTTAGTTTCTCCAGATAAGACTTTATCGCGAGTCTCTGATATAGTCATGTAGTTCAAATCTGCTTTTATTTGCTCTTTGATGTGGTTTCTTCGTGATTTGCGGCATCATTAATGTCGCGAGAACTGTCTTCAATTTCTTTCTTTATATCTTTAGAAGCCTGTCGGAATTCTTTAATTCCCTGGCCTAAGCCGCGGGCTAATTCAGGAATTCTTTTTGCTCCAAATAGTACTAACACCATGATGGCGATGATCAGAATTTCAGGGGCACCTAAACTGTTAAACATAAAAATAATCCTCTTAGGATTTAGTTGATGTATTTGTGCGAAGATAACAATATTTTCGGCACGAATTTGGAACAAAAATTTTATTTATTCACTTGTATTTTATTATTACATGTGTTTATTACACTCATTCATTTTAAAATAATTACACAACTATGATTTGGACTGTTGAATTAGCCGCAGCTTTAGATGACGCCCCCTTCCCGGCAACCCGAGAAGAACTTATTGAGTGGGCAGAACGTAACGGCCTGCCTAACCAGGTGATCGTGAACCTTCAAGAGCTTGAAGAGATCGAGCAAGGTGAAGAGCCTGTATATGAAGGTATAGAAGATATCTGGCCTGACTACATTCGTAAAGAAGATTTTTTCCATAACGAAGAAGACGAAGGCTTCGATTACGACGACGTTTAATAAATAAACCCCTTATCAGAGGCAACGGCTCAGCTTATACCATTTTAAGCAGCCGTTTTTCTGTAATATCCTTGCTTACATCAACTCCTCGACTACTTTTAATACTATCTCTTCTCTGTGTTTTTACATGGATGGATTTCATTTGTCCTGAAGTTATTTATGCGCAGACTGTTCAAGAAGACTCTAATACTGAGGATGTAGTACGCCGAGTGCGGTTTTCCGGGAATGATCAAGTCAAGGACCGTACCTTATCAACACTAGTGCGAACTCGCACCAATAGGGAGCTTCTTAATATCCCCCGCTTCACCCCTTGGTATTTCATATGGAATATCTCAAATGGTCGATTTGGTGAAGAACCTACTTATCTGAACCGACAAATTGTTGGCAATGACATGGAGCGGATGACACTTTACTATGAATCTCTGGGATACCTCGACGTAAGCGTTGACACCTCAATTGTAGAATACCGAACCGATAAAATTGAGGTTTCTTTCATTATAGATGAGGGACCTGCTTATCATATTGGAACTGTCTCTTACACTGGAGTCCCTGAATTCACTGATCCACAAAAGAAATTTAATTTCCTCAATAACAGTAACCTGTCAAGCGGTCGTATTAATGATACAACCTTCACCGTAGACCGACAGTATAATTCTCAGGAATTAAGTACTGAGCAGCAACGTATAATTACCTTTTTAAAGAATAACGGTTATGCTTCTGTGCAGCGAGATTCTGTAATAGCATTAGTTAAACATGATTCCACCAATGCTAACACCCTTGATGTGCGTTATCAGGTTAATCCCGGAGAAAAATATACCTTTGGAGATGTACGTATCAGGCTAAGCGATACAGAACCACCGGTTGATTATATCGAGAAAGATACGCTATCAGGTCCCCCTCATACCACAGATTCAACCCGTACCATCCAAATGGAAAAGGAAACGGGAGCTCAATCAAAATTCAGGCTTTTGTCAGACCAAATCTTATTCCGGCCCGGTGACACCTATAATCATTCTTTGTACCTGGAAACTGTAAATGAATTTCAGAACCTTGGGATGCTTTATATTCAGCGTTTCAGTCAAAGCGAAGATCAGTCACAGCCTGATTACAGCCAGGATCTCATTCCCGCATATTTTGATCTTCAAACGCTTACTAAACATAGTATTTCTTTTGAATTATTTGGGATGAAGCGCTACGGTTACGGAACCGGTCTTGGAGTAGATTATAACAACAATAATGTATTTGGCAATGCCGAAAATCTAACCATTGGAGCGAACACAAGTTTTGAATTTGTAAGCCCAAGTGTATTAGAGGAGATCGATACCACAGCCACTCAATCTTCTGTTTTCAGAAGCTATGAACTACGCGCAGACTATTCAGTACCGCGGCTGAACTTTCCATTTGCGGCTTTGGATAACCGTCCGGGCTTTACAAGTGGTGTAACGCGATACCTCCTCTCCTACAGTCGCTCCGATCAGCTGCTTTTTGATATCAATTCTGACATTGGTTTCAACATGCGGTATGAGGTAAACCACACCTCAAACTTCTCAAGCTTTTTAGATCTTATTGAGCTCGACCTTGTAGATACAAATCCTTCCGATTCTTATATCAGAAATCTGAGAAATGAATTTGGGGAGAACTCTTTTACTCTTCAGCGAATTCTGGAAGACTTCAATCCACAGGTATCTTCTATCATTCGTTATACTTTCCGTAGCCAGAATACGAATATGATCAAACGGAATCGCGGTTATTTCAGTGAGTATTCGGCATCTATCGGTGGAAACATTCCCTATCTTATCGACAAATATGTGACTACCCCCGGAACTTTGGAGGGTGACCTCCCTGCTCTATTTAATTTAAGTGAGAATAGTCTCAGTTATAGCCGGTTCTTCAAACTTTCTGCTGATTACAGACGCTATTATCCTATCTCAAACAGTGGTGTTTTAGCATGGAGATTATTTGGAGGGTTTGCCCAGCCATATGGTGGCTCTACTTCTATTCCACTAAACAGGCGTTTCTTTGCCGGTGGTAGTAACGACATCAGAGGGTGGGCACCTTTTCAGCTTGGACCCGGTGATATATCTACAGACAATGTAAATATACCCGGAGGTGAAATTAAGCTTGCTGCATATACTGAACTTCGACAAACATTTATTCGGGATTTTCTTGGAGCGAACTGGTTTGCTGCCGTCTTTGTAGATGCCGGAAACATCTGGTATGGTCCCCGCAATGACTTCAGAGATGAAAACAATCAGGATAGACTAGAGCAAGGCCGTTTTAAATTTGATAACTTCTACAATCAGATTGCTGTTGGCAGCGGGCCCGGCATCAGGCTTGACTGGGAATATGTGGTAGTTCGGTTTGATTTTACCTACAGGCTGCACGACCTTCAACAAGGTTGGTTTAATAATAAACAGTTATATTTCAGTTTTGGAATAGGTCACTCCTTTTAACCTAAGAACACATACTATGTTTGATAAATTGAAACGTCTAAAAGATCAATCGAATATCGTCTTCAAGTCGAAGTTTCTGGCAAATCTAAACCCAGCTGAACGGTATGAATTCTTACAGCTTTGCCATCGCCGTAATTATAAGGAAGGCGAATATGTGTTTTATAAGAATGATCCCGGTACAGGAATGTATTTTATTGAACAGGGAACTATTAAACTTACCATCGGAACACCTGATGAAAGTGATCCAGAAAGTGAGGTTTTTGCACTCGACCTCCAATCGCCGGATAGTTTCGGAGCCCTCTCCATTGGCTATAACCTGAGAAGAAAATCATCAGCAAAATGCGTAACCGATTGTGATCTTTTAGGATTTTTTAAGCCAGATTTTGAAGTGCTCCGTGACCGACACCCACAAATAGCCGTTAAATTTCTCCAAACGCTCACCAATATTGCTCTTCTTCAGCTTGAAAATACTTCAAAGAAATTGGCTGAAGTTTCAGGGGAACAAACAGCACTTAATATTCAATTTCAAACCTATTATGAAGAGAACCGAGAGGAACCCAAATAAATTATGGCGCTAAAGAAAGGTCAGGAAGTAGAATTAGATATAATTGACGCCGCATTTAAAGGAAAAGGATTAGCTAAAGTTGATGGACTGGCAGTTTTTGTACCAGGCACAACTCCCGGTGATAAAGTTTTAGCAAGGATCATCAAAAAGAAGAAAAAGCACAGGGAAGCTAAACTGCTCGAGATCCTTGAACCCAGTCCCCATAGAATTGAGCCTAAGTGTGGGCACGCCAAAGTTTGCGGTGGCTGTAGCTGGCAGCATATCCCCTACGAAAAACAACTGGAGTTCAAAACCCAGCAAGTGCGCGATCATATAAGCCGTATCGGGCATTTGGATGACTCCATTGTAAAACCCGGGATTGGTGCTGATCAGGAATTTTACTACCGCAATAAAATGGAATACAGCATCAGTTCGCGAAGATGGCTCACCGAAGAGGAAATTCAACGGGATGAATACGTCGATGACTCTGCTTTTGCTGCCGGACTCCATGCTCCCGGGCGTTTTGATAAGATCCTGAATCTCAAAGAATGCCACCTCCAGGTTCCTGAATCTTTCCAGATCTTAGATTTCGTTCGAAATTATTGCATCAAGAACGGGATCACGCCCTACGATACGTTTGAAGATTCCGGTTTCATGCGGCATGTGATGATCAGGAATTCCTTTCATACCGATGACTTCATGGTTAATCTGGTTACATATCAGGATGATCAGGAAGTGATGAAAAAGTTATCCGATGCGCTGCTTGATGAATTCCCATTTATCACCACTGTTGTAAATAATGTGAATGATACCAAAAGTCCTACCGCAGTCGGACGTTTTGAAAAAGTATTGTACGGCCCCGGATTTATTGTTGATAAGATCGGTGAATTCACCTTTAAAATTCACCCCAATGCTTTTTTCCAAACCAATACGGCACAAGCTGAAAAGCTGTATGAAATTGCCCGGAATTATGCCGAGTTAAAAGACGGAGATATTGTATACGACCTGTACTGCGGGGTTGGTACTCTGAGTTTGTTCATGAGCAAACCGGCAAAACACGTACTTGGAATTGAGCTGGTTGATGTAGCCGTTAAAAATGCACGATTCAACGCCAAAGAAAATGGAGTTGAGAATGTATCTTTTATTAAAGGAGATATGAAAGATGTATTCACTGAAAATGTGACAAAGGAACATGGTGCGCCTAATGTACTTATCACCGACCCGCCAAGAGCAGGTATGCATCCTGATGTAGTTGAACGCTTATGTGAATTGAAGGTACCCCGAATAGTATATGTGAGTTGTAATAGCTCTACCCTGGCCAGAGACCTTAAGGAGTTGAATTCAGTATATGAAATAGAGGAAGTTCAGCCGGTAGATATGTTTCCACAGACCTACCATATTGAAGCAGTGGCCAAGCTGAAATTACGAGATTGAGCGCTAATCAGAAATTCAGCATGAGAATAAGCCATAAGATCGGAATCCCTTCCACCCAAAAAGATGTGTAGTAATCTCCCTGTTCTTCTTTTGTGCCCCAGATAAATGCTAAAGTGATCAAATAAATACCCCAGCTTATCGGAAGATGGGAATCACTGATGTATGATGACAGTGATGAAACCCCGGCTGCAGCAATCAAAAGAACAGTACCCAACCACTTCGTTTTCGAGATCCCTAACTTTTGGGGAATGGTTCCCAGTCCGAATTCATCATACTTGAGGTCCCGGATCTCAAACGGCAATGTCAGTGCAATAACAAACAAGAAAATTTCCAGACATTGGTAAAATATCTTCAAGTTAAACCTGAGATTGTGATATTCAAGCGGAACCAACACTGCGACACCCACCCAAACGATGGCGATTATATAGATCTTAGCACCTGAGAGACTTCTCAAGTTTCGGCTTTTGTATAGTGGAAGGGCGTATAACAGTGTAAATCCCCCAAACACGGATGCTATTTTCAAGACATCAAAAGGTAACATCAGTGAAAAATAGATCACCCCAAGTAAACACAATAAGGTAAATATTCTTACCAGGTTGATATTCGGGGTGATCTTTAAATGGTGAACATTTGAAATCCCGGCATATTTCACAAAATTGTAACCGACTATGGTTCCAAAAAATATAAAGAGAAGGACTGTCGGCTCAGGTACAAATCCAATTTCAAAGACTGTGACTACTGCCAAAGAAGTAACAGCCAAAGCCACATGAATGCTGCTCTGTAAGTAAAAATTAAAAACAGATCGGACTATTTGCATGAGTGGAACTTAGAGAGCATCGAGGATAAATCATAACAATCACCACAAATTTTTGTTTTGAATATTCTCTTGTTAATCCCCTCTTGTTCCTTATTTTTGGCGCATGCAAAAAGGACGCGTCATACAATCAACCGGAAGCTGGTATCATGTAGATACCGGAAATGAGATCATTGATTCAAGATTACCCGGAAGGTTCAGGCTCGAAGATAAAAAAGTAACAAATCCTATTGCTGTCGGAGACTGGGTTGATGTCACAACAAATGATGACGGTTCAGGCACTATTGAGAATATCCATATAAGAGAAAATTACATCACCCGGCAAGCTACTCATGGCAAAAGAGGAGAACAGATCCTTGTTTCAAATTTAGACCGGGCTTGTGTTGTTCAGTCCATAAAGCAACCCAGAATTAAAGAAGGGTTCATCGATCGATTCTTAGTCACTTGTGAGGCCTATGAAGTGAAGCCGGTCATTATCATTAACAAAATAGATCTTGCAAAAAGCGGAGGAAAAGCCTTTGCCGAAGAACTTGCAGCTCTATACACCAGACTGGGGTATGAGTGCCTAACCACAAGTATTGAAGAGAAAGAATCCCTGGAAAAGCTTAAAAATTTACTTTCAGAAGGGACTTCTGCTTTTATTGGTCCTTCGGGAGTTGGAAAAACAAGTTTAATAAATGCCATCGACCCCACTTATGATCTCAAGGTAAATGAGATCTCAGATTTTTCTAACAAGGGAAAACATACTACGACCTTTGCGCGAATTGTCCCGCTTAGTTTTGGTGGTTATATAGCCGATACTCCGGGCATCAGAGAATTTGGACTTGTTAATATAGAACCATGGGAACTCTCCTTGTTTTTTCCTGAAATGTTAGAACCCAGAGAGCATTGCCAATTCAGTAATTGTACGCACGCCCATGAACCAAAATGCGGCGTAGCCCAAGCCTTTGAAGATGGGAAAATAGCTGCAAGCAGGTATCAATCGTATCTAAACATGCTTGATTCGCTTTGAGTGAAGAAATTTTTGTAATTCAAAATTGGTATTCCCAATCTCATAAATTATCCACATATTAGCCCCCAACATTCAACAAGTATCAAGGAGAACAAATGATAAACCGTTACAAGAAAATAGTTAAAAATATCTTTGCCATATTGGTGATCAGTGCTACTGCCAGCGGCGTGGCGTATGCACAGCTTGGTAATATAGGCGCCGTATTAAGAGCCGGTGCTGAAGATGCCACTGCACTTACTAAAGAGTATCTACGTCCTTTCCCTACCGGGTTTGGTACAGGTCTGAATGCCGGTTGGACAGAATCAGCTGCACCAAAGAAAACACTTGGTTTTAGTCTTCAGATCAGGCCATCATTGGCAATAGTGCCTTCAGAAGCCCAATCATTTAACATTAATGATCTAAATTTGCAAAAAATTGAAGTAGCTTCAGGTGAAAATCCGGTTACTCCTACTATTTCTGGAGATAATGTAACCGGAACAGAATTGGTAGTTCGTGAAAATGGAAATGAACTTACCCGTTTTAACATGCCTAATGGAACCGGTTTTGCGGCTGTTCCTGCTCCCATAATACAAGCAAGCCTTGGTTTAATAAAAGGAACTGATATAACCGTTCGTTTTTTTCCAGAATCTGAAATTGGTGATTATGGAAACGTTGGACTGATCGGTGCTGCTATAAAGCACGATATAACCCAATGGTTACCGGCAGGTGGGGCTCTTCCGGTAGATATTTCTGTCATGGCCGGTTTTAACAGACTTTCTGTAAATGCTAACCTGGATGTTCCTGCAGACGGTGTTCGTAACCCAAACGATCCTTCACTCTCAAATAATCCAAATCCAGATTTTGATGGCCAGATGATCGAAACTGAATTTAACACCTTCGTTTTAAATGCACTGGTTGGAAAATCACTCCCACTGATCTCAGTTTATGGAGGTGTTGGTTATCAGTCTGCCTCACTCGACTTAAACATTAACGGAGACTACCCTGTGAGCACTAGTGTTGGTGGTCAAACTTTCTATAATGTCGTATCTGATCCCGTATCATTTGGATTAGACAGTGAAAGCTCTGTTCATATGTTGGGTGGCTTTAGATTACGTCTTGGTGTAATCGCTTTTTACGGTGAAGCTACACTTGCAAACTACTTTACAGCAAATGCCGGTATCGGTATTAGCTTTAGATAAAGAGTTATTAATTTTGGAGAATCAAAAAAGGCGCTCAACGAGCGCCTTTTTTAGTATCTGGAAATTAATTGAGTAAATAATAATCAGGCCAATTGTATTTCGGCTAACACCGGATTTTCAATTTTCTTATCGATCTCTATCAACCCATCTCTTAGCCGAATGACGCGTCGAGCGTGATCTGCTATTTCCTGTTCGTGAGTAACCACAATAATGGTATTACCCTGTCGGTATAGCTCTTCAAACAATAGCATGATCTCCTCTCCTGTTTTAGTATCAAGGTTACCCGTAGGCTCATCGGCCAACAGGATGGACGGGTTATTCACAAGGGCACGAGCAATGGCTACACGCTGTCGCTGTCCGCCTGAGAGTTCGTTTGGCTTATGATCAACCCTATCACCCAACCCGACCTTAGTAAGCACTTCACGCGCCCGCTGTTTGCGTTCAGTGGATTTCATACCAGCATATATCAATGGTAATTCTGTGTTAGCAAGACAGGTTGTTCGAGGAAGCAGGTTAAACGTTTGAAAGACAAATCCAATTTCACGATTCCTGATCTCAGCCAGTTCAGCATCATCCATCTGGCTTACCCTGTTATTGTTCAGGATATATTCACCTGCAGTTGGCGTATCAAGGCAACCGATCATGTTCATCAGTGTTGATTTACCGGAACCGGAAGGTCCCATTATTGCAATGTATTCATTTTCCAACACATCAAAACTAACTCCTGCAAGCGCTCTAACCTCGGTCTGTCCCATTTGATAGACCTTGGTAAGATCCCGTATCTCAATTACTGATTTTTTAGGCATGTTGGATCAATTAAAAAGTGCAGATTTATTATTTATGTTCACTTTATCACCATTATTCAAGCTATTTGAAAGAATGCGGTAACTACCAATTATTACTTCTTCTCCGGCTTCCAGTCCGGATAGTATCTGGATGTGAGTGTTATCACTGATTCCGGTCTCTACAGGTTTGCGGACTGCTTTTCCATCCTCAACTACAAAAACTACTTTACGAATATCCTCTTCCTGAATGATAAGATCCTGATCCTGACTGCTTGCCAGTATGATATCAGCTGAGTCAGAATCTGCTGTTTCATCAGCTTTGTCTTTAGTAAAATCGCGAACAGTTACCGCTTGTATCGGTACTGAAACAACATTTGTGGCAGTCTTGGTCTCGACATCAACAGTAGCCGACATTCCTGGCCTGAAATTTGGGACAAACATCTCTTCCTGATCTTCTGATGATTCGGTACGCACCATTTTTTCAGAACTGCTACCCAGATTATGAGGTGTTATGATTCGGACTTTCACCTGATAATTTGTTACCTGCTCGTTGGTTCCGCTTCCGGTAACTCTTGCCGAATTGGCTATCTCTGTTACTACTCCGTTAAAATTGCGATCCGGATATGCATCCACTTCAATTCTGGCTGTATCAGCATAGCTGACATTGACGATATCATTTTCATTAACCTCAACCAACACTTCCATGCGATCCAGTAACGAAACCCTCATCATCTCGGTACCGGCCATTTGTGAATTTCCTAATACACGCTCACCGGCTTCTATGGTTAAACCTGTAACAGTACCGTCTTGTGGTGCTCTGATTACGGTCTGCTCCAATTCTTCTTTAGCTTGTCTTAATTGTGCTTCCGCACTTTCGATCTGATACTTAGCGGCATTTAAACTAGCCTTCTGGGAATCAAACTCTGATTTGGTTTGGATGTACTCCATTTCCGAGATCAGATCTTTTTCGTATAAAGTTTTGTCACGGTTATAGGCCGCTTCTGCTCTGATCAAGGTAGCGCGTGTTTGTTCCAGCCGTGCTTTTTGAGTAAGCAGTGCTGCATTCAAGTTATCTATTTGGGCCTGATAAATATCAGGTTTTATACGGACAAGCAGGTCACCCTCACGAACAAAATCACCTTCTCGTACTGCAAGTTCTATGATCTCTCCGGATACATCAGGTCGAATTATAACTTCTATTTCCGGTTGAACTTTTCCGGAAGCAGATACCAATTGAGTTATGGTCTTCAGTTTAACAGTGGCTGTTTCAACTTCTTTGCCTGCATCTTCAGTTCCTATAACTCCTGTAACCCGAAGGATAAGTCCTAAAGCAACTATTACCCCTAACACTCCTCCAATCCACAAAAGTGTTTTGGTTCCCGATGATCTTTGCTTTCCCATTTGTTCGTTTATTAGTTTAAGTCTGTTATTTAAAAATCAATACTTTCGCCGCTTAGTTTACCTAAGTAGTAATCCAGCAGTTTTTCTTGGAAGATCAGGTTATACATAGCCTGTGTGTAATTTGATTGTGCTTCCACATAGTTTGCCTGAGCCTGACTCAATTCGATCAGTGTACTTGAGCCTACATTGTATCGTTCTTGTTGAGTTTCAAAAGCTCTTTCACTGGCACGGCGAGATTTTTCTGATGCTTCAAGCTGTTTTATGTATGAGCTATAGTCATTATAAGCTTGTGTCACTTCCTGAATGATCTGTAACCGCGAGTTATCTAAATTCAGCTCAGCATTTTTAAGCTGCACTTTAGATGCTTCAATGTTGTACATCCTGTTCCAATTTTGGAAAATTGGGATACTTACCGAAAAACCTAAAGACCTGTTTATTCGTTGATCAAAAAACTGGTCACCGAATGATACTTCTTCTCCTAATACCGAATATTGGTCACTATAAGAAGTAGATAAGCCGGCATTAGCAGAAACTGATGGCAACAGATTGTTTTTAGCTATTCTAAGCTGATACTCTAATGTTCTTATATCAGCAATCGAACTTTTTAGATCTGATCTATTGAGTAAAGCCTGATCGATCAATTCACTTAAAGAATAACTTTGAACCATCTCTGCATCTACATCTGCTTCCATCTCTGGAACAACGAACTCATACTCTGCCAAAGGGTCTATTTGTAACTGACGGATCAATAAAATTTTACTGAACTTCAATGAATTCTCTTGCTGAGTAAGAAGAAGTTCTTCATTAGCAACCTGGGCTTCTTGATTATAGAGATCTACTGTGGGACGTGAACCAACTTCTACCTGAGCCTGAACCTGTTCAAGTTGCTGCTGAGAGTTTTCAAGGTTCTCTCTCCTAATGTCCAATAATTCCATGTCTAACAATACCTGCAGATAATTAGATGCAGTATTAAAGATCACTTGCTCCTTAGACCGCTGAAGGCTTTCCTCATCCGAAATTTTAGATTGCTCACTCGCCCGAAGGGAGTTTATATTTTCAAAACCATTAAAGACGGGGATACTGGCACTAAGGTTACCTGAAATGGATTGGGAAGTTATATCCACAAAAGGGTCTAGACCTTCGCTAAAACGATCAGAGATAAACTGCTGACCTGTTCTTCTTGAACCGCTAAAATTTGTACTTACTGAAGGAAGGAAATCTGCATATTCACTACGTATATTGTGATCAGCTAACCCCAGATTATTCTGTGCTTGTTTAAGCTGATAATTATTCTCCAGTGCTATTTCTATAGCTTCCTGTAGAGATATAGTGCGTTGTTCTTGGGCAAATACATTGCTCGTAAATAAAAACAGAGCAATAAGAAGTGTGGATGATATATAACTTTTCATGATTAAAATTCGTTTTGGTATTAACGGGTTGTTACACGATAGTGGACGAAAATAGTTGCATAAAAGTTGCTCTATTTTCGATTTTTATATCCTTTTACAGATAAGAACTAAAGATTTGTAAAATCAATTCTTGGACGAGCTATTTTTTTCTTTTAAAGAAGCAACTTTATCATCCATATAATCCATCAAAAAGCTGAGGCCTTTCTTGGCAATAATACGTTTCAGTTCTCTTGAAATACCTGAGTCGGAAAAACTGTTACCGGTATTCTCTCTTTTTGACGGTATTCCCGATGAATACTTTCGCTCCCGGCCCAATAAAAATCCTACCAAGACTGAAGCTCCGACTATAGGTAAAGGATATTTCCGAATCATGTTCTTGGGCTCAAGACCGGATGATACTCCCTCTTTTACATCATCAATGGATTTATCAATTCCATCCTGAAGTCTGATAAGTTCTTCTTCAAGTTCTTTTTTCTTCTTTTCCAGATTAGATAATTTTACTTCAGACATCTTACTCATATTCTTTTTTTGAAATTTCTTTGGAAGGCAATTCTTTTGGAAGATCTGATTCATTCAGTGAATCTATAAATTCTGCTAAGATCTGATCCTGAATTTTTTTAACAAGTGACTTTGGTTTCAAAACCACAAATATCAGTCCCACTATAATAAATGGAGCAGATACAATGGCATAACCGGCCCAGGGTTTGTTAAGAATTTCTCCCAGATAAATAGATAAAGCAATCATCCCAAAAACCAGACCTATCCCCAGAATGGTGTAACCGATCAGGCTTTGTATCGATCTTCCGATCAAATGAGTTACATGATCACCAATATTCAGAAGTGTGAGTTCCAGCCTGGTTTCGATATAATCTTTAAGCTCGTGGGTAACGTTTTTGATACGTTTTCCTAAGTCATCCATAATGGATCAATCTTCTGAGGTGAAAATTTTAGCTACTACGAATCCTACCGCCAATCCAATAACCACAGATTTAATGGGATGCCTGCGAATGGTTGCTTCAGATTTATCTTTTAGTTCCTCTAAGCGGACCTGAAGTTCTTCGTCGTCAAGAATCTCACGACCACGGTCTATAGCGCTATCGAGTCTTTCGTTTAAGTTTGCAATGATTTCTTCGTTCATAATGCCCTGTGTTTTTTATTTAATATAACAAATTGCATTGGATGCTTAAATCATTCCATTGCAAAAAGTTATTCGTAGCGTAAACTTTCTATCGGATCGAGCTTAGAAGCTTTATATGCAGGATAAACACCAAAAACTAATCCCACAATCAACATTCCGAAAAAACCTCCTAAAACAGACCATAACGGAATCACTGCTTCCGTCTCAATCCACAATGCCATCAGGTTTCCAACACCGATGCCCAGGATCATTCCTATAACACCACCGATCTGACATATAAATATCGCTTCCATTAAAAACTGGCTTACGATCGCTTTTCGTGTTGCACCAACAGCTTTTCGGATTCCGATCTCTCTTGTGCGCTCTGAGACAGATACCAGCATGATATTCATTACGCCGATACCGGCTCCAAGCAGGGTTATAAATCCAATTGCAAAACCTCCTAAGTATAAGGCAGCAGTAAATGTATCGAAGGTTCCTGAAAGGGATTCGTTCGTAGATATTTCAAAATCGTTATTCTCTCCCGGGTTTACTTTTCTAATGACTCGTAAGATCCCTGTGATCTCGTCAACTGTTTCAGTAATAAAATCTATTTCCGGTGCCCGAACCTGAATATTTATATTTCTGTTCGCCCCATATACATTGATCGCAGTGGTGTAAGGAATGAGAATGAAGTTGTCGAATGACTGCCCAAATATTTGTCCTTTGGCTTCAAGTACTCCGATCACCGTGTAAGGTTTCCCGCCAAAGCGAATAGTTTTGCCTACGGGAAATTGGTTCTTAAAAAGTATGTTTTGCACATCATTACCCAATATCACCACATTTCGGCCATACTGAACATCTTCCGCGGTGAAGTTCCTCCCCTCTTCCAACTCATAAGAATTATTATTCAGGTAATTTTCATTACTGCCGGTAACACGGACATTAGGTTCGGTCTCTTCATCTTCGAATGAGATCTTGGAAATACCGAATGTTTCATCAGGGCTCATTCCTTCCCCAATTCTCATCTGATCTTCCAGTCGCTCAGCAATGGTAAAATCCAGATCCTTGCGATTGCGGATCTCATCACTCAGAGAACCCATTTGTACCGATGGTGTTTTGGATACATTGATCACATCGGTTCCCATGATACTCATGGTATTTTTGAAATAGTTGTCCAATACTGCCACTGCCGTTGTGGAAACAATGACGGAAAACACTCCAATTACCAAAGCTAACAGCGTTAAAAAAGATCGTAGTTTATTAGCTTTCAGAGAATCGTAAGCCTGTACTGTTGTTTCCTTGATATTCATTTACTCAAACCTTAATGATTCAATAGGGTCAGATTTTGCGGCTCTATAAGCAGGGATAAATCCAAAAACCACTCCTACGGTGGTACAAATGGCGAAGCCAAGAAGTACCACACTTACATTCATTACTGCCACAAAAGCCTGGTTTATAAGGATGGTTAAGCCACCGGCAAGAGCTACCCCGATCACTCCACCTAATAAACAAATAGCAATAGCCTCTAGTAAAAACTGTGTCATTATCTCCCACGATTTTGCCCCAACGGCTTTGCGAATTCCGATCTCTTTTGTTCGCTCCCTTACCGATACAAACATGATATTCATTACTCCGATCCCACCGATCAAAAGTGAAAGTCCGCTAAGAATAAATCCCACAGCATAGATCCCTGCTTTCATTCCTTCAAGCTGCTGTTTAAAAGCTTCTGGTTTATTCAAAGCAAAGTCATTCTCCTCTGTTGCATCAATTTGACGAATCCTTCTCATTATCCCTTCAAGCTCATATTCACCCTCTCTGAGCGTGGCCTGATCCGGAAACTGAACTCCAATTTGTAATCCTGAGCGCAATCCGTAGATCTGCCCGTAAGCATTTATCGGAATGATTATTCTATTGTCGGTATCTTCCAATCCCAAAAATTTACCCTGCTTTTCTAGCACTCCAACTACAGTAAATCGCTGCCCTCCCAATCTGATATTTTTACCCAGTGGATTTTCTAATTCAAAAAGAGACTCTTTCAATGTATTGCCAATGACTGCAACTTTTGTTCCGGACCTGACTTCTTCTTGCACGAACATTCGTCCTTCTGCAATATTCAATCCCTGAATTTCCAAATAATTAGCCGTTGTACCCGACAATCCAACCTGCTCCGCGCTTTTCTCTTCATACCGAACAGAAGTCTGACGGTTTGCAGCTCCGGTTACATTATTAGCATATCTACTGGACTCTCTTATCCTGTCAACATAATCAAGCTCCATCTCCTGGCGGTTGCGGTATTCCCACCATTTGTATTCGCCACCCATTCCCCATGGCCATTTTTCAACATAAACTACATTCTGTCCCATCATCGACATGCTTTTTTCGAAAGTGATGTCCATTCCGGTAGTAACTGAATCCACTATAGTCACCATCGTAATTCCAATGATGATACAGAGAGCCGTAAGTATTGACCTTATTTTGTTTGTTTTAAGTGCCCCTAAAGCAATTTTAAAACCTTCAGTAAAACTGTTGATTATTCTCATGAGTTGTTTTGAATATTATCTACCTGTGCCATTACGAAACAAACAAAATTTCGTTACAGTGAATATGAAATAAATTTACCTTATTAGTTTTTAATGGATGCCATAATTATTCCTTACTTTCGAAGAAAATATTTATTTATGAAATTAGACGTGCTTGTTTTTGCTTCTCATCCTGATGATGCCGAATTAAACTGCGGAGGCACTATCGCTGCTCTTACTGCCGCCGGAAAGAAAGTGGGGGTCATTGATCTAACTAAAGGAGAAATGGGAACCCGTGGAACTGAACAAACAAGAGCTGAAGAAGTCAAAAAGGCTTCTGAGATCTTAGGCATCTCCTATCGGGCCAATCTGGATCTTGGTGATTCCCTCCTGCCAAACACAAGAGCTAATCAGCTTAAGGTCATTGAGCATATACGATTAACGCAACCTCATGTCTGTATTATCGGGGCACCATTCGACCGTCATCCCGATCACTCCAAAGGTACCAATCTTGTCCTGGATTCTCTTTTTTATTCCGGCTTAAAGAAGATCTCAACCCAAAATAAATCCGGAGTAGAGCAAAACACCTGGCGACCTGCCCATATTCTTCACTATATGCAGGACCGGCCTTTCGAGCCCGATTTCGTATTTGATATTTCTGAGTATTGGGAAACTAAACGAAGTTCTATGCTTGCATTCGGCACACAATTTAATGTAAGTGAGCCCGGGAATGAGCCGGAAACATATATTTCTTCTGAAAACTATTTCAGACAGCTTGAAGCACGTGCGAGATATTTTGGACATCTGGCAGGCTTCGAATTTGGCGAACCATTCAAGTACTACCTTTCCCCAACACCGCTTAAAAGTATGAATTTGTTTTTTGAGCATTCTCCAAAACGATGATCTGAAAATTCATATTTATTTTGCTTTGATAATCAGTCTTCTTTCTCCATTTTGTCCTATAATATTTAACTCTAAAACATTATAGATTAATGGACTTTTCAAAGCAGAAAAAAGGCACAGCATCAGTTTGGGCAGGTGAAACCGGCAACTTTCACGAAGGCAGTCCCTCAGTGCCTATATTCAATACTGTAACCTATGCATACGATGACCTTGATGAATGGTACGAAGTGGCAAAAGGAAATAAGAAAGGCCATATTTACAGCAGAAATACCAATCCAACGGTAAAGGTTTTAGAAGATAAGATCCGTATTCTGGAAGACGGTGAAGATGCGATCGCGTTCTCAACCGGAATGGCTGCGATCAGTAACACTCTTTTTGCCCTGCTGAAACCGGGAGATCGCGTAGTGTCTATTAAAGATTCTTACGGCGGAACCAGCAAGATATTCCTTGAGCACCTGCCAAAATTTAATATTGAGGTCACCCTTTGCGAAACTGAAGACCTGGAGCAACTTGAAGAGGAAATCAGCAAAGGTTGCCAGATAGTGTATCTGGAAAGTCCTACAAATCCAACGCTGAAAGTTATAGATCTGCACAGAATCGCTAAAGCTGCCAAAAAGGTTGGGGCAATTGTCGTTTCAGATAATACCTTCGCTTCTCCCATAAACCAGACTCCTCTATCACTTGGGGTTGATCTTGTTGTTCATAGCGCTACCAAGTTTTTGGGAGGTCATTCAGATACCATGTGTGGGCTTCTTTGTGGAAAAAAAGAGTTGGTTAGAAAGGTCTTTCAATACCGTGAGATAATGGGCGCAAGTATATCTCCTGAAATAGCTTACAATGTTATACGAGGAATGAAAACATTGGAACTCAGAGTAGAACGACAAAATAAAAGTGCCCTTCAGATTGCACGTTTTTTAGAAACCCATCCCAAAGTAGATCAGGTTTTCTATCCCGGACTTGAAAGTCATAAAGGACATGATATTGCCCTAAAGCAAATGTCAGGTTTTGGAGGGATTTTAAGCTTTGAACTTAAAGGCGGATATGAATCAGTTAAGAAACTTTTGCACAATATGAAGTTTGTGCACCTCGCCGCCAGTCTTGGCTCTGTAAGCACGTTAGCGGGCCCTCCCCGCACAACCAGTCACGTTGAACTTACTGAAGCTCAGAGGGAACATCTTGGGATCTCAGAAAGCTTGATCCGGTATTCAGTAGGTATAGAAAACGTAGAAGATCTCATTGAAGACCTTAGATCCGGATTAGATAAAATATAAGCCAAAACGGATCAACCGGGCTCAATACTTACAAATCGCTCGATATTACGAGACATCTCTATCCTGGTCATCAAAGATTGAATGAGCTTTTTATACAGCTCTTTTCCTGCGACTTTGTCCTCTATACCTGAATCGATATTGGGATTATCATTCACTTCGATCACGTATACTTTGTCATTCAGCATCTTTAGATCTACTCCATAGAGTCCATCTCCCATCAAAGCAGCCGCCTTGGTAGCAGCTCTTAGCACTTTTGCAGGTACCTCATGTAATGGAACCGTGCTGGAATCACCGGTCTGATCTTTTTTAGGACCTTTCCAGTTATAGATCTGCCAGTGCCCCTTAGCCATAAAATACTTACAGGCAAACAAAGGTTGATTATCTAGTACTCCTATTCTCCAATCGTAATCAGAAGGTAAAAATTCCTGACCGATAATAAGGTCAGATAGCTTAAATAATCGATCAAGTGATTCTTTCATCTCACTGACATCCTTTACTTTAGTAACGCCTAATGAAAAAGCACTATCCGGCTGTTTCAGTATCATTGGATACTTCAACTTCTCAAGATCTTCCTGCCTCACCAATCCCTTGTAGAATACCGTAGTTTCCGGAGCGGGTATATTATTCACCTTAAGTCGCTCGTGCAGATAGATCTTATTTGAACACCTTAAAATTGACCAGGGATCGTCAATTACAGCCAACCCCTCTGCATACGCTTTTCTGGAAAACTGATAGGTATAATTATTAACATTGGTTGTTTCCCGTATATATAATGCGTCAAATTCAGACAGACGGTTGTAATCTTCTTTGGTGATGTATTCCGTATAGATATCAAGATCATCTGCTGCCTCCTCAAACTTCTTCAAAGCTCTTTTGTCTGAGGGTGGGTTTTCTTCTTTCGGATCTACCAATACAGCCAGATAGTATTTATAGTTTTTGAGTTTTGTACGCTGAAAGCGCTTTGTTTCAAAATATTGCCTGGCAAAGGTTTGTATAAGTTCATGATCCGATGGATCAATTTTGCTTAAACTCAGCGGAGTCATACCTTTTATATCCCATCTGCTCCCTTTCACAAAATGTACCCTAAACATAGGCGCTTCAAACATTTGATACAGTTTCTGTCCCAAGACTTTAAAGTCCGGGTTTACCGCCTGTCCGAAATACACATCCAACACAAGTTTATCTTCTATACACTTTTGGAGCGATTTCTGTATCACTTCATCAATGTCATCAGCTATGGAACGAATCACACTCAGATCTTTGAAATCCCGAATGGTTGTAACATTGGGAATTACCCGATGTTCTCTTGCGGAAGCCAATAGCGACACATAGTACCCCATCGTTTGATATCGATAGGAATTACACAAGTTAAACACCCGTAGTGCACGCTCAGAGAATAACCCTTTGTTTGAGGTGTAATCCTTTGATGAAATGACTTCCACATTATCAAGAACTAAATTCCAATCTTGGGCTTCATCAACAACTATGACATTCGATATCCTTGTTTTGCTTTCCACCTCAGAAAGTTCTTTCACCATTCGTAGCCCGTCTCTTCCCTCTTCATAATAGTCTTTCATCAGCTCAGTGGACTCAAAACCAAGCTTGTTATACCATGTGATAAGTTTCTTATTATCAACACTTGCTTCAAGTGAAATACGTTCAGCTCCCCTCTCTTTGGCAATAAACTCTGCTTTATCTATAAGCTCTTTACCAATTCCGGCTCCCTGAAATTCCGGGTCCACCACAATGGAAAATATCCGTACCGATCTCTTGTAGAGATAAAGGATCAGGCATCCGACAGGTTTATGAGTACCATTATCACCCGCCTCAGCGATCCAAACCTGTTGGAAGGTACTCTTGAGACTCAAGTTCATCACTCTTTTAGAGCTCTGTTGATAGGCCGAAAAAGCTTTTTTTTCAAGCAAAAGCAGAAGACCCAGATCAGTTATAGCCGATCTTCTGAGAAAGATATTCATAGTAAACCCATTAGTTCCCTTACAAATTACACTAAAATATAATCATGTAGAATACGATAAATAAAATATTTGGAAATCAGTCTGATCATGAATAATTCCTAAATAACCTCCCTTTCAAATAAACACTTTTTAAGTATATTATAGGTGTAATTAAAACACTTATAATTTTTGAGACAAATTAACGATGACAATCTATGCTAAATCAATACTGCCACTTGGGTACCTGTAATTCACTGCTGAAGAGTTTCTTCATCTTGACTCTTGGGATGCTTTTCACTCTCAGTTGTACACAGAAAGAAGCTGAAAATGAAGAGAGTCCTGCTACCTTTACAAATCCTCTAAATGAAAGCGGCCCAGATCCATGGATGACCTTCTATGACGGATATTACTACCTGGCCGCTACCACTTGGGGAGGCCCTAAAGCAGGCTTAACCATGAGAAAAGCCGAAACCATTGAAGAACTTAAAACAGCCGAGCCGGTACAGATCTTTCAGGATTCTACTGCTGACAGATGCTGCAATTACTGGGCTCCTGAGTTCTTTCTGATCGACGGACCTAACGGACCACGGTGGTATGGACACTTTACCGGAGGTGCTGCCGGGGATGATTTTGTCAACACCCAATACATGCACGTTATTGAAAGTGAGGGAACTGATCCTATGGGGCCGTATACCTATAAAGGTAAACTTGTTGAGCGAAATGCACTTGATGGAACAGTCATGGAGCTCAATGATAAAATGTATACCGTGTATAGCGTATGGAATCAAACCCAGGATCTTGCTATAAAAGAAATGAGCAGTCCCTGGGAAACCATTGGGGAGGAAACAGTTATATCTCGCCCCGAACTTGACTGGGAGCGACAGGATGGAACTGTGAATGAAGGAGCTGTAGCCCTTCAGCGAAACGGGAACACCTACATTGTTTATGCTGCAAGTGCCTGCTGGGGACCTAACTATAAGCTGGGAATGCTGACCTATAACGGTGGTGATCCTCTTTCAGCTGACACTTGGGACAAACATCCAGAACCTTTATTTCAGAGAAATGACAGCTTAGGAGTGTACGGTCCGGGACATAATACATTCTTTAAATCTCCTGATGGCACGGAAGACTGGATCGTTTACCATGCAAACGATCAGGTTACCGACGGTTGTGATATGGGGCGAACACCTCGTATTCAGAAATTCACCTGGAATGATGACGGGACGCCGAATTTTGGGACACCGGTATCTACCGAAATGGAACTTGAAGTTCCTTCAAGGAATAATTGATCTAAACATATTTCTCAACCGCGGAATTGGATGAATGCTTTACTCACCCTTCCGCGGTTTTTTAATGCGAGAGATCTTTTTCTTCAAAGCATTCTTTTATCTCATTTTTAAGGAAAGCATGAACTGATGTATTCCCAGCTATGATTCTTTTTCCAAAAAGCCAGTCCTCTCCCCCTTCCCAGTCTGTAATAACTCCTCCAGCTTCTTTGATGATCAGTGATCCGGCTGCAACATCCCAGGCACTGAGTCCATATTCATAAAACCCCTCAAACCTCCCGCAGGCTACATTACAAAGATCCCATGCGGCAGTTCCCGGTCGGCGTACCCCGTGTGTTTTATCCATCATTCTTTTAAAGAGCTTTAAATAGTTATCTACCAAATGCAGGTCCCGGTATGGAAACCCTGTTCCTATCAATGAGGACGAAGGTTCTTCATTTTCTGAAATCCGGATCGGCTCGCCATTCAAAAAAGCTCCTTGTCCCTCAACAGCCGTAAATAACTCTTGATGCGCTACTTCCAATACCAAAGCAACTCTTGGCTGCTTTTCTTCCCACAGAGCGATAGACACACAATATGCAGGGAAAGCGTGAGCAAAATTGGTGGTTCCGTCTATGGGGTCAATGATCCAGGTACGTCCTTCAGGCAATTCTGTTTTCTGGGTAGACTCTTCAGCAAGGATCTGATCATCTGGAAATATAGCTTTCAATATTTCAATGATCTTTTGCTCAGAGGCCAGATCAGCATCGGTCAAAAGGTCATTTTTACCTTTCAGCTGTACATTTAAGGACGCTTTATCAGCATATTCATTGATGATCTTTGAGGCTTCCGTCGCTGCTTTCTTTGCTGCCTTAAGTTCTTCTTTATAGTTATTCATTTTTAGATAGTACCCGATATCGAATTTGTATTTTAACGTGAGTTCGAGAGAAGGTCTCTAAAGTTGTCATCCTGAGCGCTTAAAATTGCTATTTAACACAATATGCCAAACGCGAAGGATCTCAATCTATAATACAATCGGCCAATTTGAACTTTGAGACCCTTCGCGGAATACAATATAAACCTATTTGTAGTACAATGCGCTCAGGGTGACAACCAAAGGCTAATTATATATCGAACTCACGTTATTTTAATTACCGCCAAATATGTTTTTAAGCAGATTCCCGCCTTTTTCCTTTAAATAATCTTCAACGATCTTTTTGATCACGGCTTCATTAGGACGAACCCTCGGATCTGTCGAAGTTCCTGTGATGACCAAGGGTACAGAAATTGTGCCATTTTCTTGTGTAAGTGCGTTTACAGTCTGCTCTCCAAGTACACTGGATAATCCTTTCTTGAACGTCCCGGGAAGTGCGATCACAGCCTCATAATCAATTTTATCATTCACAAGATGATGTGTACCGTTCATCTGAAGTCCGATCTTATCACTGGTTAAATTCAGTTCTTTGAACGTCAACACTTCGTTCTTGATAGTAAAGTCTGATTTCCATTCATCCAGCGCGAGTGTTTCCAGTTCTTTGACTTTAAGAAAATTCGCGACTTTCATCTGTATCGGGTGATTACCCAACCGGGCTTTGGTCATTCCGAAAGAACCTTCTGCATCGGTTGTGGAAAGCACCGGGGACAGCGCCGGATTCAGACCAGAAGCATATTCCACCTCTGCACTGAATGCTCCTTCTATATATTGATGAATAGTACTATTCTCACCTAAAAATCCCGTATCCCGAAAAAATGCTTTAGCAGCGAGGCTATCAAGTGTACCGGAGAAATTAATTTTTGTATTGGTGGGTGTTGGAATATCCCAGATCATATTTCCGGTCGCATTACCTTCAAACATAGTTGCTTTGGCATCGCGGAGAACGAGCTTTTCAGGGGTCATTTCACCGGATCCACTTACATTTGTCAGATCGATCCCTAAAATGATAAGTTTTGAGATCTCAGCTCCAACATTCGCATTAACTTCGGGAAGCTCGATAGGAATCGGTTCATTTGGGTCCGTTTCTTCATCCCAATCGATCATCTCATCTATATTAAGTAAGCTACTGTTATAACTTCCTGTTACATTTAGAAGTTCAGTCTGCGGAACGTCTTCTTTTATAAAACTGAGATAGTTTCTCATCTCACCTTCAAGCTGAATGTCTGATGAACCAAATTTCATGGTGAAACCCGTCAGGTCCATTGATTGGGGTGATACTGTCAGTTTCCCACCCAGATCCGTTACGGGCAAAGGAAGTGAATCTCCATTTGCGCTAACTTCACTTAAATTTAGCATCCCGTTGAGATCGATCTTAAGCGGATCACCGGCGGGTCCCTGAGCTGACAAATTCATAACCGCATTTCCGGCTAATTCATTGATCCATGGCTTCAATTCATAGTATTTACTCACATCACCCAGCTGTGCATTTCCATCCATGGTAAGATTGAAGACCGGTTCATCAGACAGGTACTCTTGTATATTTCCATTTACAGAAAGATCGTTGTTCCCGGTTTTGAAACTTGCTTTCGAGATCTCGAGGTTATTTCCGGAGGCTTTCCCCTCAAAAGTGATGTCTTCAATAGGTTCACCCACCGATGAATGCGCAAAGTACCCATTGGTTAGATCTATCGTGCTTGTCTGTAAAAGATCCTGAATATCGAAGGGCTCCAAATTTCCTCTTAACACAATATTTGACTGAAGGCTTCCCCTCATCATAAGTGTGTCTTCATCTATGGGGTAAAATTCTTTGATGGTGGCCAGATCAACATTCACCTGACCCGTTACATCAATATTCCGTAAAGCTTCATCCAGCGGGTCATTAACAGAGCCTGCGAAGCTTAAGGTGTTTCCTGCAGCAGAAAGTCTTGCACTCTGAATATTGATTGCTTTATTCGAAGCCCTCATATCTATATTGATCCCTTCAATCGACTGTGAAACGCCGGCGTATCGAATCAATCCATCAGAAAGATTGATGGTGCCATCCAACTCCGAATTTTCGGGATCCTCTACCTTTCCTTTTGCATTAACTTTAGCGATAAGCGTACCCGCCATTTGCTCAATATCAAAATCACCGATCGCATAAAAGCTTGCGATGGATGAAAGGTCGATATCGGCATCAATATTAAGGTCATATCCCGGGTTATCTTCCAGTGGTTCCGATAGAGTACCGGTAACAGACATTGTATTTTGTGCAGCTTTGGCTTCAAAGGTCTGTATGGAAATTTGGTTGTTATCAGCGATAAACGAAAGTTGAATCTCCTCAATAGCCTGTGGCAATTCGTTATTCTTGATGTAGCCATCCTTAACGAAGATAGAAAAACTATAAACCGGGAACTGACTCTCTGAATATTGTCCCGATATGGTTCCTTCAATATTTAATTCACCTCTTGTTTCGAGGCCTGCTATATATTCTTCATACTCAGGAGGAACTAAAGTCAGAAGCTCCCCAAAATCATCGGTTGAACTTGAGGCTGTTAAATTGATATTCATTGCTTCGCTGCTCCAGGAATCGATCTCTCCTTCCACATTTAGCATTAATCCCCGGATCGCAAGACTGCCTTCTTGTATAGCTAATTGCTCGTTGTCAATATCAAGAGTAGAAACTTGATCTAACCGCAAAGCGAGATCATTCACATAGTTGTCTCCATCTATGTTCACCGTTAACGAACTCAGTTCAGATGTCAGGTCGGTTTCAATAAGATCTGCATACTGAAGTGAAAGCCGTGCATTTAATCCATTGGCCAGGATCTCTGTTTTCGAGCTATGATCATTATAGTGCAGCTTGCCGTTTGTGATAACTAAGCTTGGAATAGCCAGTGATATCCCTTCCTCATCCGTTGCAGGAGCTTCCTCCTCTGCCAAAAGAAAATCAATATTCGAAGTACTGTCTTCATAAATGGTGTAATAGATCTCGGTGGAATTGAGGGAGAGCTCTGTAAGGTTAACATCTCCACTTAGTAATGGGAGTATTTTAACAGATAATAAAAGTTCTTCTAAGTTGACGATAGTCTCACCTTCTCTATCCGGAATTCTAACCCCTTCCATACTTACCCCGGCATTGGGAAACGCCCTAAATAAACTCAACGACATTTTTGAAACTTCTATTTCTGTTCCAAGGTTTTCATTTACCATAGGAACTACGGTGTTACGCAGTCGCTCGTCGTTAAAGTAGATACTTACTGCTGCTACTAAAATTAGGAGAGTCACTAAAAAACCGGCAAGTATCTTTAAGAATAATTTCATTATAGCGTTCCCATTATTTGTTTTTTCTACTCTTGAATTTTATTTATTGACCTATAGATATCAAATTCTTTCCTATTGTTTTCTAGTAAAATTTATGATTTATATTATAGTTGCTTGAGAAACTTAATCTCCCTACTAGTAATGATATTAACAGCAATGCGAACTTATACATTCAAATCAACAAGATATCTATGACCAGAAATGGTTCAATTCTAAAAAGGCCTATTTAAATTCTTTAATATCACCCAAAAAATAGAGATATTTGCTTCTCGTAATCCTTACCCAAAAAAAGTATTCATGATCATCCCTATTGCCAGCGACCATGCCGGATATCCCGCTAAAGAGATTACTACAAAGTTGTTAAAAGATCTCGGCCATGATATTGTTGATTTTGGCACCCATTCTGAAGATTCCGTTGATTATGCTGATTTTGCAGTGGAGGTTGCAAAGCGTGTGAATGATGGTGAATATGATCATGGAATACTGATCTGTGGAAGCGGACAGGGCGTTTGTATGACCGCCAATAAATATCCAAAAGTGCGGGCAGGACTTGTTTATTCGAAGCATTCAGCTGAAATGACCCGCCTCCACAACAACGCAAATATTTTATGCCTTCCTGGAAGAGAATTGAACGAATCTCAGATCAAGGAAATTCTGGATATCTGGTTGACCACAGAATTTGAAGGCGGCCGACACGAACGCCGGATCAACAAAATTGAATCATTAACACAACAAAAATAGAAGTTGCCGATGAAATCGCTTCAGGAACAAGACACTGAAATTTTTGACCTCCTTGAAAAAGAAACTGACCGCCAGAATTATAACCTGGAACTGATCGCTTCTGAAAATTTTGCATCCAAAGCTGTGATCTCCGCTATGGGCAGCGTTCTAACCAATAAATATGCTGAAGGCTATCCGGGGAAAAGATATTACGGTGGTTGTGAGTTTGTTGATGTGGTGGAAGACCACGCCCGCGATCGTGCCAAAAAATTGTTTGGAGCAGACTGGGTGAATGTTCAGCCTCATTCCGGGGCTACAGCTAATGCGGCTGTTTACCTCGCTTGCATGAAACCCGGAGATACTCTTTTAGGATTTGATCTTTCTCACGGAGGCCACCTAACACACGGTTCTCCGGTTAACTTTTCAGGCATCAATTATAACGCCGAATTTTATGGTGTTGAAAAAGACACCGGCCGCCTGGACATGAATAAGATCCGTGAGCGTGCCAAAGAAGTTAAGCCTACCATGATCTCGATCGGAGCTTCGGCCTATCCTCGTGATTATGATTATAAAGCCTTCCGCAATATTGCCGATGAAGTTGGTGCTTTGCTCTGGATGGACATGGCACATACCGCCGGCCTTATTGCCACTAAAAATTTAAAAGATCCTCTTCCCCATGCTCATGTGGTTACTACCACTACCCACAAAACGTTGCGTGGGCCCCGCGGCGGGATGATATTGGTCGGTAAAGATGGAGAAAATACCATTGGAGTAACGGCTGCAAAATCCGGCAGGACCAAAAACTGGGGTGAAGTTTTTGATTCGGCTGTTTTCCCAGGAACGCAAGGTGGTCCTTTAATGCATGTGATCGCAGCAAAGGCTGTTTCTTTTAAAGAGGCTTTACAGGGCGACTTCAAAACCTACCAAACCCAGACACAAAAAAATGCCACGGCCATGGCAGAGAAATTCATTGAATTGGGTTATAACCTGGTAAGTAACGGCACCGACAATCACCTTATCCTGATCGACCTTAGAAATAAAGGATTGAACGGTAAAATTGCAGAAGACGCTTTAGGCAAAGCTGCCATTACCGTAAATAAGAATATGGTGCCTTTTGATACTGAAAGTCCTTTTGTGACTTCCGGTATCAGGATCGGATCTCCTGCCATGACCACCCGTGGACTCAAAGAAGCTGAATTTGAGCAGATTGCAGTTCTTATCGACAAAGTGCTTCAAAAACCTGATGATCAGGAAAATCACAAAAAAGTAGAGCAGGAAGTTCGTGATCTTTGTGATCGTTTTCCTCTGTATGACTTTGTAACAGCCTAATCAGGAGAATCAGCATTGGAACAACGCCAGATCATGGAAGGCAAACCACCAGAGGCTAAAAAACCTGCCGACAGAACCAATACTATGTCTTTCCTCGAGCATCTTGAAGAATTACGATGGAGGATCATCAAAGGCCTTATTGGGGTTTTAGTTGGAATGGTGATCGCCTTCTTTTTTGCCGATTTCTTTGTGGAGGACGTCATATTAGGCCCAACCCGAGCTGACTTCTTTATGTATGACCTGTTACGGGTTGATGCCGTTAACTTTGAGCTTCAAAGCCGGCGTTTACCCGGGCAGTTTTTCACTTATTGGGGTACGCTATTTGTAATGGGCTTTTTGATCGGATCACCTTTCTTCATCTACCAGATGTGGTCATTTGTCGAGCCAGCTCTTGAGAAAAAAGAGAAAAAGAAGTCCTATTTCACGTCATTCTTCATCACCTTTTTCTTTTTAGTGGGTGTGGCTTTTGGGTACATGATACTGGTGCCATTCGCGCTCCAGTTCTTTGCACAGTTTCAGATCTCCGATATCATACGTAATGACTTTGATATCAATGAATATTTCAGTTCCGTAGCAATGTGGGTAATAGCTTGCGGAATCATTTTCCAGATCCCTGTTGTCAGCTATTCTCTCTCAAAACTTGGATTGCTAACACCGGAGTTACTTAAGAAATATCGAAGGCATGCATTGATCTTGTGCCTGGTAGTTTCCGCAATGTTAACTCCACCCGACCCGATCTCACAAATACTAATAGCATTACCGCTTACTGTATTATACGAGTTATCTATCTGGGTCAGTCGCTATGCGAATCGTAAGCGAAAGAAAGAACTGGATGAAGCAATAACAGGAGTCTCAAACTCTGATTCTTAAGCCTTGATAAAATTGATCCGTCTCTATGGTTTTGACCTTTTGAACCTGTATCTTTTATTCATAATAAAATATCCCGCAGATCAGTTTAACTGATTAGATAATTCATAAAATAGATTAGAGTTTTACACATACAATGACCTCATTAAGAAATCTTTTACCACTTCTTTTACTACTCGTTTTTACGATCTCATTTTCATCTTGCGATGATGATCCGTTTCGGGTTGACTATTCTGATGCCCCCGCTCCTTTTGATATAAGTAACGCCGACCGTGTTGAAACAGAAAGCGGACTGATTTACTATGTAATTGAAGAAGGAGGAGGAGAATTTGAGGTGCAACTCAGGGACGTAGTTCAGGTTTATTATACCGGTCGCAGAGAAAGCAATGGTAAGATCTTTGACAGTTCCTATAGAAATGGAAGTTTAAGACCTTCTACATTCAATTCGCTTAATAACTTGATTGAAGGATTCAGAGAAGGATTGATCGGTATGAAAGAAGGCGAGAAAAGAGTACTTATCATTTCTCCTGAACTTGGCTATGGTAATTCACCTTCTTCCAATCTTAGTGATGAGACTCTTAGATTTGACATTGAACTGGCCGAGATCTCCAGTAACTAAATATATGCCCGTTTAATTTTTGGGGAGATAGCCGTCGTAATTTCATACGGTATCGTCCCCATTTTTTTTGCCCATCCTTTCGCAGATAATTCTCCATCTCTTAGAATGGTAACCGTCTTTCCCTGAGCAAAATTTTTATCTTTTAAGTACACCGTAAAATAATCCATACTGATGGTGCCAACTTGTGGAAATAATTCTCCGGCGATCTCCACATTAAAACCATTCGTCAAATTGCGGAAAATGCCATCCGCATAGCCAACAGGAACCACTCCCAGCCAGCCATCTTGTGGGGCCGTCCAGCGACTTCCATATCCTACCATATCTCCCTTTTTTAGTTTTTTCACCTGCACCAATTCAGACTTCCATTCTACCACAGGTTCTAAGTCTGAAATCTCATCAATGCCCGGAGCATAGCCGTACAGACAAACACCGGGGCGAACTGCATCAAACAATACTCCCTTATCATGGTAATAAAAGATTGCTCCGCTGTTCGCTGTATGAGTCATCAATTCCTCAGGAAACTGAGACCTGATCGATCTAAATATATCCAGTTGATTAGCTACCCTGGGATGATCATTCTCATCAGAATTTGCAAAGTGAGTATAGATCCCGGTGTAATTCAGGTCATTTGAATTCATTTTTATAACAGCTTCAGAAACATCTTCGGGCAGCATGCCCAGGCGAAACATTCCGGTATCAAAATGAAGGTGGGTTTTTGTACCGGTTTCAAGTCTTTCAAATACGGAAAGATCAGAAATACTGGCCGTGATATCGTGCTTCAGGAATAGGTGTTCCTCCCCTTTTGGAGGAATCTCAAAAACTAAGATCGGATTTTTAATACCGTCTTCTCTAAGCCTTACCGCTTCGTCCAGCTTAGCGGTACAAAACCATTCCACTTTATCCTTTAAATAATCTGCAACCGGCAACATACCATGCCCATAGGCTTCATCTTTCACCACCGCCATTCGCTGTACTGCTGAACCAATTCGATCATTGACAGCTTTTAAATTATTCCCAATTTTTGAGAGATGGACATATAGAGTAGAACTCAACTTTACCTCAGCTAAATGAAAAGATTCTTTTTTTATTTTTCTTCAGGATCACCTGAGCTGCATTGTAACCTGCAGCACCAAAAACTCCTCCACCCGGATGACAAGACGCACTAGCCAAATATAGATTTTTAATGGGAGTTTCGTATTGGCTCATTTCAGGAATAGGTCTGAACATAAACATCTGATCGAAACTCATTTCCACGTGCATCACATTTCCTCGTAAAAGGCCGTGTTTGCGTTCAATATCCAGCGGCGATTGAATATACCAGTCAATTAGTTTGTCTTTCATATTAGGAGCATAATCTGTTACAACATCATAGATCTTTTCTGCCTCGCGTTCACGGATATCATCCCACTTCAGCCCATTCGCCAATTCATAGGGATGCCACTGTGCCCATGCGAATAATGTGTGTTTTCCATCTTTCGCTACATCAGGATCTATTTTAGAGAAAGTCATGCAAAGAACAGCAGGTTTTTCAGGTGGAAGTCTTTTAGTATAATCACCGATCGCGTTATTCATGTATTGAACCGATGGAGCAAGTAGCTGTATTCCGTTATGGATATCAGGATCTCCGGGAGCGGCGGAATAATCAGGAAGTTCCTCTACGGCACATCGTATCACCATTCCAAATCCGTTACCGACGTTGATGTTTTCCACCTTTGTAAACATGGAATCATCCAGATGGTCCCGCCCAACCATTTTCATCATGGTAGTTTGTACGTGGGCATTTGATACGATAGTCTTAGCTCTGAATTCTTCTCCTTCTTCTGTTTTAACTCCGATCGCCTTTCCATTCTCGATCAGAATTTTTTTTATGGGATGATCTGCCCGCACTTCTCCTCCCTGAGCCTCTATCATGTTCTTCATAGCCTGGGTAAGCATTCCGCTTCCCCCTTTGGGATGTTTTGCTCCGCTTTCATGCAACATCGACTGCCATCCCGCAAAATCTCCCGTAGCCGAATGATCCGGTAACGGACCTGACTGTGCCGCAAACCATAAAATAGCGGCTTTCATATAAGGACTTTCAAAAGCATCATCGACCACTTTACCATAACTGGAAAGTATCTTTTGAAGTCCCGATTGCTGCTCTCCTTTTTTGAACATGGAGCCATCGCGGATCTGAGCCTTGGCCATTTCAGCAAAAATACTCCCTGCTGAAGGTTTCGTCATAAAAGCTTTCAGCACACTCTTGTTGATCTTCCCCCAGAAGTCGATGAATTCCTGATAATTCTTGACATCTTCCGGGGCTACTTTAGAGATCGACTCCAGCGTTCGCTCTACATCTTTCCAAAAATGGATCACTCCTTTTCCAGTATGTACCGGATAAGACATGATGGGATCCATATCAATATACTCCAGACCGTATTTCTCAAGTTCCAGTTCTTCGATTATTCCTGTCTGATGGATCATGATATGAACGGAAGAACCCACATCCATACGAAACCCATTGGGATTCTCTTCTGACTCAAACATAGTTTCTGTGCGAACGGCTCCGCCTATGGTTGTGTCACGCTCAAGAACTAATACCTGATATCCACTTTTTGCAAGGTAGCAAGCTGTGACCAAGCCATTATGGCCTGATCCGATGATAATAGCGTCGTAATTTTTCATAGATGACAAAGATAAAATGAATTGCCTGAAAGCAAAGAATTATTAAGTTAAGGGAACGAGAACTTTATTCCATTAATTCAGTTTATATGAAGGTTGGCCGTTTTGAGATAGAACAACTCAGTGAAGGTGTTTTTGAAGTATTCCGTGATGGGATCATTCAAAAAACAGATGCTTCGGCTATCACAGCGCGGAAAGAAAAGACTGCGATAAGATCTTCATCCACTCCTATCGGTATCAATCCTATACTGATAAAAGATGGAAAGCATAACATATTGCTGGATACCGGTCTGGGATGGGGGCTTGACCAAAACAGTCGCTACTCTAACACTTCGAATCTTCTTACGAACCTGGATATTTTCGGCCTGACACCGGCTGATATCACTCATGTAGTACTGAGTCATCTTCATTTTGACCATTCCGCGGGTTCTACTTTTGTAGATCAAGATATTTCTACCCAACCGACCATGTCTTATGCCAATTATTTCATTCAGAAAAAAGAGTGGTACTATGCCCTTGAACAGAACAATCTGAAAAAAGAACTGCAAGGTGCCGGTTATAATCTCGATGAATTATATAAACTGGCTGCTGTAGATAAATTCGTTATGATCACCGATACCTATTTTGAATTATTGCCGGGAATTGAGCTTATTCGAACAGGTGGGCATACACCGGGACATCAGATCGTAAAAATTCAGGATAGTGGAGAAACTGCTTATTTTTTGGGGGATCTTATTCCCTCCGAACATCACCTGAACCACTATGCAATGCGGCAGCTGGATGTTGATCCGGTTCAGTCCAAAAAAGCAAGAACACTTATCTTACGGCAGGCTTTGAAAGAAGAAGCCATCCTACTTTTCTACCACTCCATTCATGCAAAGGCCGGCAAACTTGACCAGAATAAAGACAAGAAATTTATTCTTAGAGAGATCCATTAATTCGTTTAATTCATAGCATTAATTGCCTATTTCTTTTGCAATATTTGATGAATATGATTCGAGCTAATTAATATCATCTATAAACACTGATCAGATCTACCCATTTAGTCTTTTATGAACAAATATCTGCTGCTATTTCTGCCGCTATTATTACCATTTATTGCCTTCTCTCAAACCCTAACTGTAAAAGATGCAACCACTCAGGAACCTATCCCGGTAGTTACATTGAGCAGTTCTGAGCCAACTGTCTTTACCACAACAGATAAAAATGGGAAAGCTGAGATCGAACGCTTCAGAAATTCGGAGGCCATTGAGATCAGAATTCTTGGCTATGAAACTATAGTAAGAAGTTTTGCAGAACTTGAAGCATCCGGCTTTGAAATTTTGTTAGAACCTGTTGCCTTCGATATGAACGATATGGTTATATCTGCTACCCGGTGGAGTCAAAATTCAGAAAATATCCCTTCTCAAATTGCATCCGTTACAACTGAAACAGTACGGCTCCAAAATCCACAAACTGCTGCTGATCTGTTAAATCTCTCCGGAAAAGTATTCATACAAAAAAGTCAACAAGGCGGTGGAAGTCCGATGATCCGAGGCTTCGCTACCAACCGCTTGCTTTATACGGTAGACGGTGTAAGAATGAATACTGCAATTTTCCGGGGAGGTAACATTCAGAATGTGATCTCACTCGATCCTTATGCCACTGAAAACACAGAAGTCTTATTCGGTCCCGGTTCAGTTATATACGGAAGTGATGCCATTGGCGGTGTAATGAGTTTTAAAACGCTAACTCCGGAATTTTCTTCCGATGATAAGCTTGAGATTTCAGGAAATGCAGCTCTTAGATATTCTACAGCTAACAGTGAGCAAACTGGTCATATTGATCTCAATGTTGGGGGCAAGAAATGGGCTTTTGTGAGCAGTATCAGTTCTTATGATTATGGTCACCTTAGGCAAGGAAGTAATGGTCCGGACGACTACGTAAAATCGTTTCATGTTGAACCGCAGGCTGGTACCGATGAAGTTATTATTCAGGATGACCCTTTGATACAGAACCCTACTGCTTATTCACAGATCAACGCCATGCAGAAGATTCGGTTCGAACCTAATAACAACTGGGAATTCAATTATGGGCTTCATTATTCAGAAACTTCTCCCTATGGTCGCTATGACCGCCATAACAGAACCCGGAATGATCTTCCGCGATATGGTGAATGGAAATACGGTCCCCAAAAGTGGATGATGAACCACCTGAAAACAGAATATGTCAAGGATGCCGAGCTTTTTGATAATATGAGTATAAGCCTGGCCCATCAGTTTTTTGAAGAGAGCCGTATCAGCCGGGATCTTAACAGCAGTAACAGAGAACGGAGAATTGAAAATGTGGATGCCTACTCAGCGAATATTGACTTCCTCAAATTGACCGGCATCAATAACACGCTTTATTATGGATTTGAATATGTTCTTAATGATGTGAATTCGACCGGAATTAATGAAGAGATCATTACAGGAGATCAACAGCCCGGCCCGGCCCGATACCCTGATGCAACCTGGCAATCGATCGCTGCTTATGTAAATAATGAATTCGAAGTTTCTGAACAGTTTACACTGCAGGCCGGAATCCGATATAACTACATCATTATTGCGGCCGATTTTGAAACGAATTTCTATCCCCTCCCTTTTGAGGAAGCAAATGTTGATAACGGTTCTCTGACCGGAAGTTTGGGTGGAGTGTATCGCCCCTCAGAAAGCTGGATCATAAGTGCCAATCTTGCCACCGCTTTCCGAGCTCCCAATGTGGATGACATCGGCAAGATCTTTGATTCGGAACCGGGATCTGTAGTTGTTCCAAATCCTGATCTAAAGCCTGAGTATGCGTATAACGTTGACCTGGGAATTGCCCATACCTTCAGTGGTTTTATGAAAATCGATGTGACCGGTTATTACACGATCCTTGAAAATGCCATGGTCCGAAGAGACTTTACGCTAAATGGGTTAGACAGTTTGATGTACGATGGAGAACTCAGCAAAATAGAAGCCCTCCAAAATGCCGCTTCAGCCAATGTATATGGCATTCAGGCGGGAGTTGAAATGAATCTTAGTGAAGAACTGAAATTCAATTCTGATATTAATTTCCAAAAAGGAGAAGAAGAACTCGATGACGGTTCCACAAGTCCTTCCCGGCATGCGGCCCCATGGTTTGGTGTAACAAGATTAACCTATCAGAAAAATGATCTGAACTTAGAATTGAATTCCTATTATCAGGGAGAAAAAGCTCACGAAGATCTCTCGGTAAGTGAACAGGGAAAAACCGAGATCTATGCCCTGGATGAAAATGGAAACACCTACGCCCCATCCTGGTACACGTTGAACTTTAAAGCATTATATACGTTCAATGAATCCTATACGGTAAGTGCCGGACTCGAGAACATTACAGACCAACGCTATCGTCCCTACAGTTCAGGTATCTCAGCCCCGGGAAGAAACTTCATACTTTCATTGCAGGTTGCTATTTAAAGAACCTTAAAAGGAATAGAGTCATGAAGTTTCAGCAGGAAATATCATCATCCTTAATGATGAAAATGAAACCAATCAGTATTTTATTGGAAAGCATTAAATGTTAAGCAAAGAACAGACGGAAACTGAATAGCTAAGTGAACGATCTTTTTAAGTCCTTTCCGGAGAGACATCCTTTTATCTTTAATGCGGTTACCGTGGGGATCCCTTCGCTGCTGATCTTTTCCCTGTTTGTGATGGTTGATCCCATTGGCTTTAAAAAGCTCGAACTTGCCAATCGCGTTATTGTTTACATCATGCTGGGATTGCTTTCTTTGATTGCCGGTTTGTTGGTCGGTGGATTTTTCAGGTGGATATCTTCGCGTTCTTCCTGATGCCAAATGAATGTTGTACACTACCCTCGTTCCGCGGGCTCTGCCCCGGAATGCCTTCCCGGAGGCTCCGCCTCCAACTATACTAAATTACAGCTACACCGCTCATCTATTCCCCGAACCGATTCACCGGAATTACCCCATCCAGCCCTGCATAGTTTCTTGCCGAGGAATAACGCCAATCATTCGGAGAATCCACAAAACCAGCCTTTACCGGATTAAAATGAATATAGTTCATCTTCTTCTCAACCATATCAGCCGTAAACAGTTGCTTAGGATATAAGCCCTCCTGCCATACCTGGTGCTCGCTATCCCGGTGGTGTTTTAGCTTCCCGAACTTTAGCAGTGAAAGATATCTTTTTCGGTTCTGATCTTTTAAATGATCAACTATAGATCTGGCGGTAAATGATTTGAATCGGGCTAACATATCTGGAAGCTGTTCGTGTTCAGCGATCAGGTGAATGTGGTTGGGCATGATGACGTATGCATTAAGGATTACCTTGTTCTCCTGCTGCATATAGAGTAAGCCCTCAAGAATAATATGGGTGAGGGCGGGATGCATGAACAGCGGCAAACCTTTTACCACAGAACTGGTTATAAAATAAGGATAATGGAGTTCGTGAAATTTGTAGCGGCTTCTTCCCATGGCATGGATCTTTTACTTGAGTAAGAGCAACTTGGGAAGGATTCCTTACACTTTTTCTTGAATTAGTTGCTATAACTTCCTTTTTGGAGGGTGAGGCGGAGCCTCTACAGGGCATTGCGGAGCGGAGCCGCCGCAACGAGGATAAAGCTCAAAGGCGGTTAGCCATCCGCTGCAGCACCTTGTTGGCCATTTGCTTTGAATCCTTCATGAAACATGACCTTGCCCTGCGGCATGTTCCCGTCAAATGACAGAGCGAAGAACACTTCTTGCGGAACGCCTTCATGAACTAGCCCTTCAACATTGTTAAACCCAAATTGTCGATAGTATTCTGGATGTCCGACCAGACAGCAACCTTTGGCTTTGAGTTTTCTCAAGTGTGACAATCCTTCTTGTATAAGTGCCTTTCCAATGCCCTTGCGTTGAAAGTCTGGGTGTACTGAAACGGGGCCGAGTCCATACCAGTCTTTGGTGCCGTCTGACATTGTTACTGGAGAGAATGCAATATGTCCCACAACAAGGCTGTTTACCTCCGCAACCAATGAGACTGTTAAGGCCTTCGCAGATCGTAGGGCCTCAATGATATACTGCTCAGTATGATTGCTGATCTCCATCGTTTCGAATGCCGATTTAGTCACATCCGAGATTAATCTATAATCAGTGTCTTTTTCCTCTCTAATCATAGCATTTTGTGGTTCCATAAAAGTTTCCTTTGTTTTTAATTAGTGTAGCCAACGATCTGGCGTTTAACCGGCTTGACCTCATGGCAAATAATATAATTAAAACTCAGAATTTCTTTTTACCCTCGTTGCGGCGGCCTAGCGGTCGAATTCACGCTACCAAAGAACCGAAAAGGTGAGCTAAAGCGTGCTCAAGAATCCCACAAACAAAATTCCAAATCCTCCGATCTCGGCAATGATCAGAGCCACCATAAATGTGATAATCACCCAATTAGGAAGTTTAAATTTCCCCAATTTGTGGGGCTTTTTCATCTGATTATCGGTGTCTTTCAGAACTCCATGGATCACATATGTTGAAATCGCCAGAGCAAAAAACACGATGGGCGCTGCTGCCGACCAGAAAGTCACTGTTTCGGAATAGGGACTCAGTTCCACAAATTTTGCCACAACCAGTGTGGCAAAACTATACATCAGCGAGCTTCGATGCGCGATATCCACATAGACAGGCGCTTGTGCTTCCTTCGATGCATGGATGTGGTAGTACTTCCAAACGCCGGTTATAAGACCGGTGAGTAAGAAAATTCCACAAGCTGTGTACGTAAATAGCAGTGATGGAGCCATAGGGTAAATACAGTCAATAGCTTGACACCTATATTAACTGTTAGAGATGAATTATCATAGTAAGTTTATTGCTCTCAGATTGGAGTATAAAAAAGCCTTTTTAGAGGGTGAGGCGGAGCCTCTATAGGACATTGCAGAGCGGAGCCGCCACAACGGAGGATAAAAATTAAAACAAGCAACTTTGGAAACCAACAGCTCGTCCGTGTGTCAGAATCGGTCCCGGTTGCCGATGCCTCCAAAACGTGTGTTGACGACATTGTTGAGGAGTGAGCCAAAACGGTAGCGGAATCCGAAGCTGAGACCTGCCTCGTAGTTGGTTTCGAGCTGTCTGCGCCGCAGGAGCACCTCTTCAAGATCTGCGCTACCCTTCGGGAGGTTGATCTGGTCATGGATGAGCTCGAGAAAGCCACCAATCTCGACAGAAAGCCCTTTCGTGACCCGAATTTCGAAACCTGCATTAAACAAAATACTATAGCGCGAGAGGTCGTGCAGGTACTGCGAAGCGTTGACACCTACTTCGATCCCTCCCCAGGGTTGGACGACTCTGTACCCTCCATTTAGGAGGTGCTGGGGAAGCTGTTGTTTAGTTTCGTTGTAGATGGTCGTGTCTTGATAGGAAATGTGAGAGGCACCCAGGCGATAAGCAACCGTTAGCTGTCTCCGGTTTGCCTCGCGGTAAGAGTAGAGACTCCACTCCACTGCGCCCATAAAACGGTAGCGCCAGTCTACGTTGGAGAACGTTGATGTAAGAACATCTCCATAGGCACCAACAGACCAGTGCGGCGAGATGCTCCGTACGGCATAACTGGTAAATCCATTGCGTTGGGCCGTGCTCGTGATCGTTCCTTCCTCACGTTCAAATCGGTCGTAGTTGTAGTTGAAGAAGGGACGAAGCTGTAGCTTCCACTCTTCAGTCACCCGGCTGACGTACACCCCGTACCTTGTATCGAAGGAGCGCTGCCGGGACTCGAAGTCGGCGCTGCCGTCGGCATAGGTCTCGATCGTCCAATGGTTCCAGGGGTCTTCCGTTGTTGGCTTCTGATCGACGGGGTCCACTTTGGACGGTGCGATGTCCACACGCAGTCGGTCTCGCATGGGTGTTTGCATCAGGTACGGCACGAGTGCGGCTTCGAGGGTTCGGAGGAAACCGGTCCGCTCTTCGGCCTCAGTGGCGTTGGCAGGAGTATTGAAAACGGTCGAGAAATCCAACCCGTCGAATATGCCCAAGCCGATAACGTCAATGATCTGTGCCTCGCCACCAGATCCTGTGCCCTCCCGGGTGACAAGGACATGAACATCGGCGACTTCACGGTCACGGACGTGATCCAGATAGGACATCTCCTGCCTTATGAATGTCTCATCGCAGAAATCACAGTCGAGGAAGAGGGCTAGTCGCGTGGGTGTTCCCATTTCAACCTCCTGTGCTGCCACCGGATGGACGGCAGTACAGAACCATAAAAGTAATATCAGACAAACCGGGGTTGCGGTATTTTCTTGTTTTTTCTTGAATTCGCTTATCCGGGATAGTGTGGTTGAATGAAGCATTTGGCTCAGACGGAAGGAGAATGGCGTGCCGTCACCGGCTTCCGCCTGTGCGATCCCACAGTACGAGTCACCTGAACAAATATCCGGCAACTCTAAACCGTCTCGAATTACCTGGGTTTTTTCTTCATGGATTTGTCGCGGCATGGCTCTCAATTAAGGGTGTAATGACATTGCGCATAACATGCGCAGAGATTATGAGTATCTTTCTAAATACCGAAATTAATTCCTGGCAATCAAGTGTTCGATCGAACCCCGTCCGCGTCTGGCATAGTTCCTCGCCGAGGAATACCATCTTGAAGATTAATTATTAAGATCTGATTATCGTTGTCTTTCAAAACTCCATAGATCACATATGTTGAGATCGCCAGAGCAAAAAACACGATGGGCGCTGCTGCCGACCAGAAAGTCACTGTTTCGGAATAGGGACTTAGTTCCACAAATTTGGCCACAACCAGTGTGGCAAAGCTATACATCAGCGAGCTTCGATGCGCGATATCCACATAGACAGGCGCTTGTGCTTCCTTGGATGCATGGATGTGGTAGTACTTCCAAACGCCGGTTATCAGGCCGGTGATTAAGAAAATTCCACAAGCGGTGTACGTAAATTGCAGTGATGGAGCCATAGAATAAATACAGTCAATAGCTTGAAAACTATATTAACTGTTAGAACTGAATAATCATAGTGAGCTTTACTCTCATACCCCTCGTTCCGCGGGCTCTGCTCCGTAACGAGGACAAATCTCGATGCCAGGCATTGGTTGTATCATTTGATAGCAACAGGATTCTAACGATTTTCTTTGATTTGTATCTATTTAGTCTATTCTAAGTCTCTTATGCATTTCATCCATTTCTTTTTTAAAATCAATCTTTTCAATTGCTGCTTTTCGCTTTTCTTCAGGCAAACATTGAATGCAGCTTGGGTACTGAATACCTTTGTAGTATTCTTTACATTTGGGACATAATTCCATGCTGTGCATATCATAGCTGTAAGCACACCTTTTACATGCAGTAATTGTATCTTCAAAAGAAAGATATTTTATGTTGTCGTCTAAGCTAAACAATAATGTTTCTTTCCTAATTTCTACGTTATATCTGGTTTTAACCTTTTCTCTCTGGAACCAATACTTTGCAGTCGGTAGATGATGCTTATTTCTCCATTGATCTTTTGATATAAAACACTTGTCGCGAACTTCAGCTGCTTCTTCATTTTCAAAAAAAGTTGCAAGAAGGTTATCTACCGATTTATGTATTGTTTCATCAAATTCGTTTCGGCATACTGTACAAAGATATCGAGGAGTTTTTCTTGTTCTTTCGTTAGGGTATCTGCTCTCACAATTTGGACATAAAGGGACTGATATATAGTCATAGTTCTTTTTTATGTGTAAGCTAAATTCATCTTTATCAACAGTGGGATTAGACTCAATATAAGATCTAGTATATTCTTTGGTTACAACTTTTTTACGGTCGTTGTATTTTGTTGGATGAAAAAGATGCTGTAGCGTCAATACTTCTTTGCTGCTGCATATTTCGCACTTGTCTTTGATTACTTTAGCTCTTCTTTCTTTCCAATCTTTTGTATGCCACGACCGTTTATCTTCTTTAAAATCCCTCCAGAATAATTCTTCTGCATTTTCTAATGAAATCTCTTCATTAGCCAATTTCTTCCTTAATTCTATAAGTTCCTTATATGTTAACATAATCTATGCTATAGCTAGCGAGGTTTAATTGATGCAAGGAGGATTATCCCATTATTGATATTGGGATAGCCCTATAACGACCTGCGGTTTAACCGGCTTGGCCTTGTTAGCTGGTAATGTATTTAAAACTGGAAATTTCTTTTAGCCAACAAATTTTGAATCGGCAAACAGCGGCCAAGTCCGCGTTGAAACCGTTGTTATTGCTTTAACCTCGTAACTGACAATAAATTCTTAAGATTGGATTTATAAATTCATAATAACCTGTCATATCTGGTACTTTTCTAAGCACAGGCCCATATTTGGGATCTATCAATCGTGGTAATTGTTGATCTATATGTTTAATGTCTAAGTCCTCAGCATCTCTTCTTGCTTTCTTTAAGACAAGCTTACCTACTTCTGTATCAAACATAGTTTTATCCTCTTTTTGGTGTGCTAAAATGTATAGCAAATTCTTCCTATCCTCAGATTGTCCAATTGCCCTTAAGTATTGTCTTTCTAAGGTCGGAAAAGCTTTACCATTTGAGATGTCTTCTTTAACGTCATCAAGAACGTCATTATCAATAATCCCATCGGTTTTTGTATCTGCTTTAGAAACGCATTCTTTACCGATTAGCTGTACTAAATAAGGATAGCCTTGTGATAGATTTGCAATTTCCGACTTAACTTTATCAGAAAATTTAATTTTACCATCGAATAAAGCCTCAGCTCGCGAGATGATTTCTTGACATTCATGAAGCGGCATAGGTTCAACATTAATACTTCCTTCTTCTAATAATCTCTCAACTGAACTGTGATCACTAATTATTTCAAATAAATCATCTCCAATCCCACATATAGCGAACTTCAAACTATCAGATGACAAAGATTTAATTAAAGAACCGAGACCATCTTTGTTTTGAATGACATCGATTTCATCCAAAATGATTAGCAAGCCATCTCTTTTCATTTTCTTTTTTACCTGATGAATTATAGCCGCATCAATAAAATTTCTAAATGTTTGTACTGTATTATTTTCAACAACTTTAGCATACCTTGAAGATTCAATTCCTTTGGCACCCCAATTAATTACTTTTAAATCTACTCCGACATCAATTTCATCAGCTCTAGAAAACTCAACGATTTCTTTTCCTTCATTTGGTATTAATCTTAATAAGCCATCGCTATCATTTTGATCGTTTAATAACCTTTCCAGTAAATCTTCAACGTCCTTTATCATTGAATCACATTGATAATAAACGGTAACGTATTCTCTTGTTCTCTCTGGAATTTCATGTTTTAATCCGGAGTTTATAAGTGTTTTATAATTACCCACTGCTATTTGTTGGATTTGCCTTGCCAGTGAAGACTTTCCTACGCCCCTTTTTCCATGTATTCCTATTAAACTTAATGGTGTATTAACTGCTTTCAAGCAATTTTTAAGCAGGTCAGTACGACCTACAAATCGATTAGGACTAGTAATTACATCTGAAGTAAAACCAATTTCAGGATTTATCATTTTCTAAATCTCATGTTTGATGTTTAAAGCAATAACATAATATTATACGAACAAGCGTTTTGTTATCCGGTGTCGAATAACATCCTGAAAAATCCTTTTCAAACACACTTATTCGCTATTTATTAGATCTTATCCATCTCGTTTGTCATATAAGCTCGCCGAATAAAACCCTAAATTAAGTCCCACCAATATAATGAGTTAGCGTACAAAGTCAACGGCCGCTGTGGTGTGTTTCAAAACCTGAGGATACCATCAGAGAAGACGGTTGCAAAAATATCCTTTCGAATGTTTTACGGTGAAAAAGCTTTTTCTATTTCCGTATTACCCATTTACTTTACAGATCATTTTAAAATCATTGATCTATGGACCCCGTCACCCACGGACTTATTGGTGCGACTGCTTCTTCTTCCTTTGCGGATAAACGAGCCTTTCGGGCGGCGGCTTTTACGGGCTTTGCTTCTGCCCTGCTTGCCGACCTGGATGTGTTAATTTCCAGCGCCTCCGATCCGCTGCTCAACCTGGAGATGCACCGGCAGTTCACCCATTCGCTGATCTTTATTCCCGTTGGGGCTCTTATCGCCACGGCCCTGCTTTGGTGGTTCGTGAGAAAGCACCTCACCCTTAAACAAACGTATTTGTTTAGTTTGGCAGGCTATGCCACAGCCGGACTCATGGATGTGATCACCAGCTACGGCGTACTTTTGCTTTGGCCCTTCAGCTCCCAGCGCTACTCACTCGATATCATCTCCGTTTTCGATCCGGTGTTTTCTCTTGGGATCCTGCTATTAATTGGCCTGGCTTTCTTCAAAAAAGACAAGAAGTACACCTGGATCACTTTTGGATGGGCTTTTATATACCTGGGATTTGGATTTCTTCAGCAACAGAAAGCGACTCGTATCGTCGAAGATATCGCTTCATCAAAGGATCATACGATCTCCCAAATGATCGTAAAGCCTACCATCGCCAATCAACTGCTTTGGAGTGTGCGATATGTGGCTGAAGGTCAATTGTATCCTGTCGGAATCAAATTGAGTCCGTTTTCTGAGCCGGTCATTTATGAGGGTGAACATGCTCCTCTACTGCATTGGGAAGAAGAATTCAGAGCATACGAAGGCACCGCATTGTATGGCGATATAGAACGATTTTCGAAGCTTTCAGATGGGATTCTGATCCGCCACCCTGATCATGAATATGTGATCGGTGATGGCCGATATTCCATGCTGCCCACTACCCTGTCACCTTTGTGGGGCATTGAAATTGATACCACTAGTCCCAATCAGCACGTGGATTTCGGAACCTATCGGGATGCGAGTCCTGAAGTAAGGCAGGCTTTTATGGATATGCTTTTGGGAAGAGACATGAAATAATGGTCAGCCATCATATTTCAACAGCACATTCCCCACTTTTTGTCCTTTTAACACGTATTGATAGGCTTTTTTGATCTCATCAAATGGATATTCCCTATCGATCAAGGGCTTGAAAGAACCATCTTCCAATCGTTCTAAAATATACCGGATGCTTCGATTGGTGTCGGTAGGAATCGGAAATTTCACTTGTTGCCCTTTTTTAAATGGAGTAATTAAGGCGAGCATCGGGTTTTGCATTTTAGGGCCTAATTCAGATGAAATATATAATCCTTGGGAAGTCATCATACGCCGACATTTTCCAAAGGTGCTTTTTCCAACCGCATCAAAAACCACATCAAATGTTGTTCTGCTTTGGGTGAAGTCTTCTTTGTCATAATGGATCACCTCATCAGCTCCCAGGTTCCGTACAATCTCATCATGTGCTGATCTGCAAACTGCTGTTACATTCGCTCCGTGATATTTCAGGTATTGCAGTCCGGCTGAGCCGATGGCTCCGGATGCTCCATTAACCAGAACCTTTTTCCCTTTGATGTCAGGAATGCGCTTGATGAAATTATACGCATAATGGGCTCCTTCCATGGAGGCCGCTGCTTCAGCAAACGAAACATCCCCGGGCAACCTTGCGATTCCCCTGTCTTCAGCTATGATCACATATTCGGCATGGGATGAACATTGGTCGGTCTCTAATCCCATCACCCGATCCCCTTTCTTAAAACGGGAAACTTTCTCGCCCACTGCTTCAACAATACCTGCAAAATCAGAACCGGTGATTGGATTTCGGGGTTTTCTGAATCCGGCCACCAAATGCATGATCGCAGGTTTTCCGGTCAGATAAGCACAATCAGTACGGTTTACCGTTGCGGCTGATACCTTTACCAGCACTTCATTAGCTTTGAGATCTGGAACAGGAATCTGTTCAAATTTAATAGCATTTTCATCACCATAACTTCGATGGACGGCGGCTTTCATAGTAGTTTTCATAAGCTAAATGTTAGCATTCTAAACGATGAATTCTACCATAGGTTTCATCCTGAATTTTAATGCGGCTTTTAAAATATTGGCGGATAATGTAATCCATAAAGTCGATATTTCAGCATCAGTAAAAAAATAAGTATGATCAGAAATATTGTCTTTACACTTACACTGCTTACGTTATCAGCTGCAACTGTTTATTGGATCGAAGCTGAGAAAGAGATCAAGGTGTTATCATTTAAAGGCAATGAGTAAAGTGAAGTATCACCAACAAAACCTAAAAATCAGGGCCTCGGTTCACTGTAAAAAAGAGTCAACCTGTTTGCCAGCCAATTTCTAAACTCTTCAGTTGTAGGCGGGCTGTGGCGAGTATCCTTTAGAAGTTCTGTCTCCACCTCAGTCATTATGGCTTCCACTCTTTGGATCATCGGCTCTCCGGGAAATGAAATGTCCCGGTCGGCCCCAATTACAAGGCACGGCATGGTCAGGTTCTGAAGCTGTTCGTCAGAAGTTAGTGGTGGAATACTTTTTGGGGTAAAAAAATCCCGCATCGAATCTCCCAGATAATTTCCCCAATCCTCATCCCAATTGCTCAACAGAAACCCGGCTACTTGCTTCAGGTTATCCTCCGTAGGGTTAAGCCGATATTTGATCATAGGAATAGACATGCTCAATAATCCTTTGAATACCGATCCCTGTACAATTCCGGCAGGCACTATCAACGCAAGTTTGTGTACGGATCCCGGTTCTGCTGCCGCAAACCGGTGTGCTATGAAGCCTCCAAGACTTATTCCAAGTACATGTATTTTCTCTATCTCCAGTGCGCTCAGAACTTCAGAGATCCAACGAACATTGGATCCGTCTTTGTAGGAAAGACGTTTAGGAATTCCCCGAACTGAATGACCCGGTATATCGGGAAGGATCAGTCTGTAAGTAGAAGTGAGTTCTTTGAGCTCTGACAATAAATGAGCCGAACCCGTTAACATAGCGTGAAGGCATAACAAAGGAGGATTTGATTCATCGCCGGCGAATAAGATATGCGATTCACCAAAGGATGTTTCTACGGTGTCAAAATGAACTTTACAATTGGCTCTAACAAGAAATCGCTGATACCACTCTTCCTGCCGTTCCCGAGCCTTCGCATTTTTAAAGATATCCTTTCCCATCCCGAATTGATCCGCATCAATTAGTTATGATTTGGAAAAATGTAGCTAAGGGAACTATGGAATCCAACTTTGCACAAACAGAAAAGTTCTACTTATTCATCGAGATCAGAAACTCTTCATTATTCTTCGTGCCTTTGATCTTATCAAGCAGGAAGTCCATAGCTTCGTACGGACTCATATTGGTCAGGTAACGACGGAGCAGTACTACTTTTTCACGCTCTGCCTCGGTAACAAGCAATTCTTCACGGCGGGTTCCACTTCGGAAAATATCAATAGCAGGATAAACTCTTCGTTCTGAAATTCTGCGGTCCAGATAGATCTCCATGTTACCTGTGCCCTTGAATTCCTCAAAGATCACATCATCCATGCGTGAGCCGGTATCAATAAGAGCTGTAGCTAAAATGGTAAGAGAGCCACCATTTTCGATATTTCTTGCAGAACTGAATAACTGGCGAGGTGCTTTCAGGGCTTCTGAATCAACTCCTCCCGACATAGTTCTTCCTTTGTTAGAGGCCACAACATTATATGCTCGTGCAAGTCTTGTAATAGAATCCATGAGCATCAACACATCATGGCCACTTTCAACAAGTCGTTTCGCTTTTTCGAAAACGATCTCGGCAAGTCCAATGTGGTTTTCCGGCTTCTCATCAAAGGTAGAAGCAACAACTTCTGCATTCTTAACCGTACGTTCCATTTCGGTTACTTCTTCCGGGCGTTCATCCACAAGTACGATCAGGATCTTAGTTTTGGGATGATTGGCCGAAACAGCATTTGCGATATTTCTCAAGATCGTTGTTTTGCCGGTTTTAGGCTGAGCTACGATCAAACCACGCTGACCTTTCCCTAAAGGTGCAAAAAGGTCGATCAGTCTCGTTGAATGTTCCTTTGGATCAAACTCCAGCCGATAACGTTCATCAGGATGTACGGGTAACAGATCATCAAATCCCTGTCGGTTATCCATGTCATGAGGAATACGGCCATTCACGCCTTCAATACGCAACAAGGCAAAATATCGCTCTCCAACTTTGGGAGGTCGAATTACCCCGATAACACAATCACCCTGCTTTAATCGAAATCTTTTTATTTGAGAAGGGGAAACATAAATATCATCCGGGCTGGCTTTGTAATTATAATTCACGGACCGAAGGAAACCATAACCATCCGGTAGAATCTCTAGCGTACCTTCATTAAAGAGATAAGGACCCAGATCCGGCTCCAACTCTTTGATACGTTCTTCAAGGTTATTGGCATCAGACTCAGGCAGCTTGTTATGCTCATGCCCTTTGCGGCGGTTATTCTTGTTCTTATGCTGATGCTTCTTTTTGTTATCGTCTTTTTTCTCGTCCTTTTTCTTATAGGACACTATATGATCCTGGCCACCGTAGCTTTTCAGCTCAGAATCCTTTTGAGTAGAGTCATTTTTCTGACGGTCTTCCTTACTGTTATCCGAACTGTCATCCGAATTTGAGGAATCATTTCCTTCCTTCGCTTTCTCACGTATATGCTCAATTAACTGAACTTTACGTACTCCTGTAACTCGTTTGATTCCAATAGATTTAGCAATAGTCTGTAATTCGTGAAGCTTTTTCCCCTCTAAGGATTCCAACTCCCCGGCCGAGATTCCGGCGGTTTCATTATCTGACATAAAATGTGGCTGTTATGAGTATATGATTCTTACTGAATTTTGGGGTGAACATCATGTTACCCTTTTTTGGTAACGATACTGGATATTCAATCAGGTAAGGATAAAATAGGCGGTGTTTTAAATTGATACGTTTGCTGTCCACCGCTTGACGATGGGATAAAAGTAAAAACTTCCCATAAAAATTACTAACTCTGTCTTCAATTCATTCAAAATAATTTCTTTTCGTGATTCCTCCATTAATTCAACATCGATAGCATCCTTTACATCACTGAATTTAGCCGCTCTTTCCCCCTCTTGTTCTACGAAATAAGCTTTTTTGAACCCCTTGAAATGCTCCATCATTTCATTGTTCAACTTATCCTTCATTGCAGAAAAAATAAGAACGGATTCTGAAATTGATTTGATAGCCTGCACTCCTTCTATGGACGATTCTAAAGCCTGAGCATTATGAGAGCCGCTGAAATACCAATCAAAATCGGGGTGGATTTTTTCAAATCTTCCCGGAGCCCCTTTAAATTTTTTAACAGCTGTAATGAATTCATCTTTTGAAATGGGAAATTGCTGTTTCAACACTTCAGTCGCCAAATGGCACATAGCAACATTCCACTTATTGATGGATTCCCTGAATAAAGTTTTGATCTTTATCTCGCCATTATTGAGCGTAATAATACCACTATTCCACTCCGGGTTTATCGAAGATGATCTGAAAATAGACGATCTCTTTTCTTCTGCGGTCTTTTCAATCACTTGTTGAGGCGAACCTGCAATATTGCCGATCACAACAGGTTTTCCTTGTTTGATGATACCCGCTTTTTCAGCAGCAATTTCATCCAAGGTATCACCCAATACGGCTTGATGGTCCCGGCCAATACTTGTGATCACCGAAACTTCGGGGGTGATAATATTGGTGGAATCCAATCGGCCTCCAAGTCCTGTCTCAATAATAGCGATATCAACTTTCTGATCTGCAAAGTACCAGAATGCCAATGCGGTACTGATCTCAAAATAACTGAGCGTAATGCTATCGAAAATAGTTTCTGCTTCCCGAAAAAATTCCAGAAGCTTCTCATCTGAAATTTCCTTCTGTCCTGCCCGTACTCTTTCATGATACCTAAGCAAGTGTGGGGAAGTAAAGAGTCCGGTTTTATATCCGGCCTCGGTATAAATATTTTCCAACAAATAGCTTGTGGTTCCCTTACCGTTTGTGCCGGCAACATGTATAGAAGGATATTTATCATGCGAATTCCCTAACGCTTCACAAAAAGCCCGAATATTATCCAGAGAAAAATTAGCAGCAGAATTACCAGTCTTCTGAAACATAGGAATGGAATCCAGAAAAGCCCAAACTTCGTCAATGGAATTAAATCTACTCATCCCTTTAATTTCTGAACTTTGTATTTCTCAAAGCCGGCTTTGATCTTCATCACTAAAGGATGCTCTGTTTCAAACATAATATCATCCAGGGATAGTATTTCCTTGATCTCAACCAATGAATTGGTACAAAATACCGCTTCGGCTTTACTGATCTCACTGGGTTCAAATTTTCCTTCAGTAAGTTCTATTCCAAGCGATCTGATAACTTCTATAACTAATCCTCTTGTAACTCCCGGTAATAAGTCACAATCCACATCCGGGGTGTACACTTTATCTTCTTTCACCCAAAAAATATTGGCAGAAGTGGTTTCACTTATCTTGTCGTGCACGGTGAGCATCAGGGCATCGTCACACAGGGCTTTACCTGCCCCTTGAGCGGCTTTTATGTAGTTGAGCCCGTTACTGAACTTATATCTTCGATCGAGCGCTGCAGAAGGAATACAGCGGGTTTGGGCTAAGGTAAGTTTTAATGGTGCTTGGCCGGAAGTGGTCTCTTTAACCTGTACCATCCATTCCATCTTTGAGGAGTCCGTTTTGTACCCTCTTTCCCCTTTTCTCCAGCACTGAACGCGGATCATAGCATCATTTTCAGACAACCGATTACGGTCAATGAGTTCCCGAATGTGCTGCTTTAGTTCATCTGAATTGAAATCGGGTTTGATCGCAAGGTATTCCAGCCCTGATTCCAATCTTTCGAAATGTTTATCCCACTCTAATAAGTTTCCTGAATACCATCTTAAGGTCTCGAAGCAGCCGTCGCCATACATCATCCCACGGTTAAGTGGCGAAACAAAAGCGTCTTTTTCTTCAGTGATACGCCCATTCAGGACCATTTTCATAGACCTATTCATTCAGGTAGAATTTTAATGAATCGTTGCCTGCTCCTTTTTCGTATCCAACTCTTGAAGTCAACACATTCGATTTTGCATCAAATAGAATATAGCTTGGAAACCCGGGCACCTTCAGATAATTGAAAAAATGAGCTCCATCTGCGTAAATAAATCTCGGGTAATTTCTTTCCTCCGGCAATGATTCTTCAGCATCTTTCACCATTGCTGCTATCACAACCAGCGAATCACTCGTATTCTGTAAAAGTTGTATCTCATCAAGCATAGAAAGTGACTTTTCTGACCAGCTTGCCCAAAATACCAAGATCGAGGGCCGCCCTTCTAAGTCCGCAATACGTACTGAATCTTTCTTTCCGATCACACGCATTTTCATAGTGGTAAGGGAATCGGATTCGGCAACATTTTCAACAAACCGCTCATGCTGTTTATTGGTGAAGTTGAATGAAGAGATCACGATCACGATCATAGTTATGACCGCCACAGCTATCATAAATGGAACAAACTGCTTTTGTTCTAAGCGCATAATTTTTTTTCTAAAGATAGATAAGATTCTACTTCAATATCAGGGCTGAAACAGAATCAATTTTTAATTCAGAAGATACCAAAAGCTCCCCGGTCATTAAATTTGTGAGGCTTTCTTTCTCGGTATAGGTAGTAAGGTTAAGAATCCTTTCTGATTCAGATCGGTTTAAAATAACCCATATCTGTTCACCTTTGAATGTTCTTTCGAATACGACCCATTTCTCAGCCGGATTGTGCTCAAGGAATTCCGCTGTACCAAACTTCAATGCCGGTTCCGTATTTCTTAAATACCCCAATTTTTGATAGAACTCGAATAGATCTTCATCAAAATTATTATCGTCTTCAGGCCTATCCTCACCAAAGGGATGATGTGATTCAGGTTCATAGTCCAGGTCTTCCCATACCATTGGTTTTCTATCATCGGGATCATCAGCGCCCCACATCCCTGATTCAGTTCCATAATAGATCATTGGAGCGCCTTTCCATGTCATTTGAAATAATGCTACCAGTTTCTGAATTCTTCGCTCTGCTTCATTTGGTTTTCGAACCTTAAATCCATCCCTTGGGTGACTCTCCCCTTCATATTCGATCCCGGGGTTTACGGTAAATGAGGCTAAACGAGCTGTATCATGGCTGTCCATCAGGTTTTGCAATACATGCCCTGCTCCCTCAGGATAGTCCCGTTCTACTTTTTCCAATCGGGTTACAAATTCTTCCGTATCAATTTTATCGTCGATCAGGAAATCTTTGGCTGCATAGGCAAAGCGGTAGTTCATTACCGAAGTAAACATATCTGCTGAAATAAATTCCTTGGCTTTATCAGTCCAGATCTCTGCTACGGTGATGGCTTCCGGATTAATTTCCCTGACTAATTCCTGCCATTCTCTCCAGAATTCCTTACCAACTTCTTCAGCTACATCCAGTCGCCAGCCATCAATGCCATCTGAGGGATCTCCGTCTCCATTGGGATCCATCCATCTTCTTGTTACCGCAAAAATATGCTCCCGAATAGGTTTGATGAGAGTTCCGTTTTCTTCTCTGAAAACAGGAAGTCCTTTAAAACCCCACCAGCCTTCATAATCAAACTCATTGGTATCCGGAGTTGCCGGATCATCAAACTCAGTAACGATATACCAGTCTTTGTATTTAGAATCTTGCTGATTTTCAACCAGATCCTGAAAAGCCCAAAATTCGGTGCCGGTGTGATTCCAAACCCCATCTATCACCACTTTCATATCCCGATCATGCGCTTCCTCAATTAATTCAAGGAAAAGTGAATCGGCTGAGGTCCATTTCCAGGTATCTGGGTTCCCTGGATCTTCAGCTTCAAACTGCTCAACATCCCTTTCCGGATCGGGCCCAAAATTTCGATCTATATGGTGATAATAGGTAGCGTCATATTTGTGCATGGATTGTGCATCAAAAACGGGATTAAAATATATCGCTCCCACTCCCAGGTCTTTTAAATAATCAAGTTTATCGATCACTCCTTGCAGATCTCCTCCATATCTTCGTTCCCTAACCACAGCATAGAAATCATCAGAAGCTTCTTTTTCCCACTCGTCTCGCTCATACCAGTCTTGTGTCCATTCAGTTGGATTCCAGCGTTCCGGTCCACGCGCCCGCTCTTTGTTCGGTTGATTAGTTGGATCGCCATCCCTGAACCGTTCTGTAAATATCTGGTACCAAACGACGCCTTCTGCCCATTCGGGAGCAACAAAATTATTAGGTTGATTTGATGACTTGCTTTCTGAACAGGAAAGAAAACTTATTGACAGTAAGAGTATTACGATTAGAAAGGATATGTTTTTCATGTCAGGATTTATAGGGTGAGATCAAATCATTCATATTTCCTCTTGAATCTCTGTAAACCAAAAAATCGGAATCTATTGTGAAAATTTTAGAATCCTCTTGCTGTTCAGCCATGGCTATCAAGCACAAATCGGCTAAAGAAGGGGAAATATTCTGATACTTTAGAATATGCCGGTGTATCAAGTCTTTTAAAGAAGGGTAAGGATTTTCTACCTGTATTATTCCCTCATCAATAAAAGAGAATAGCGTTTCTACCCCATGATTTGCATGACTCAAAAGAAATATGGCCTCCGTAATAACAGCTGTACATGTTACCATAGGAGCATCGAATGTATCCATCATAGCACTCGCCCAGGTGTGCTTCGAATCACGACGATCGATCAGGGCTACAATGGGACCGGTATCAACTAAGACTATCTTTGCCAAAATCTTCCATATACTTTGGATTGGTAGAAAGATCACCGGGACCTTCAACAGAACCAACTAAATGTTTGGCCCTGTCCAACAAAGAACCAGGCGTAGGTTCAACTTCATATTCCACCATTTCCTCGTTCACAAGGCTCATAATTACTTCTTTTTGAGATACTCCCTTACGTTTAGCCAGCATTTTGATCTTGGCTTTTTCTTCCGGAGTAAGCTTCATCCCGAACCAGACAATGTCTTTTTTATTTTTGCCTTTTTTACTCATTGCTATCATTATTTTTAAACGTTGCAACGAAATTAGCTAATTGTTGCAACACGTGCAATTTCCAATTTTATCTATTCCCTGATCATATTTTGTTCAATCTCTTACACGCACGAAGGAGGCACAAAGCCATTAAATTTCTTTACATAGAATTTATGCATCCCTTAGTTCAATTCATTAAACTAAATAGTATTCGGCTTTATGTTCGAAGTAAACATTAATTAAAACAAACAAATAAATATGAAGCATTTAGGTACTATATATAAACTACTGTTGAGCACTCTTCTTATGCTCACAGTATCAACAACATTGTCTTTTGGGCAATTAATTTTAGAATCAGAGCTGCGTGATGGAAACCTTCCGGATGGGTGGTCCCAAACCGATGTGACTTTTAGCACATCTGCTGGAGGTTATGCTAACTTCACTTCAGAAAATGCTGAATTATCAAGTCCTTCTTTTGATCTAAGTGAATTTGCTGAAGCATCTTTATCATTTTCAGTTGCAAAATTTGGATCTGGCGATGATGGCCCGCTAACCGTAGAAGTTTCAACGGATGGAGGTACCAACTGGGATGCTCAAACCTTTACCTCTCCAACTCCAACTAGCAGTACATACATTGATACAACCTTGGTGTTTGACGAAACTGTTGCAGGAGAAAGTGATGTGCGCATTCGGTTTACCCGTGGCGACAGTCCTTCCCAAAAAAGATTACGCGATGTATTAATTGTTGGCCCTGATGGCATTACCATACCAGAGGCAACAGAAGTTTCTACTATTGCTGACTTACGTGCAGGAGCTACTGACGACACCCGTTACCGTTTAACTGGTGAAGCTATTCTTGTATTTTATGATTCTTTCCAAAACAGAAGATATTTGGTGGATGAATCTGCCGGTATTTTTTCTGTTGATGACGGAGGGAATCTGCCATCTGAATTAACAGAAGTAGGCCAAGGGGTAACAGGCGTTGAGGGGACACTGAGTCTGGAAAATAATGGAGCTTTGATCACCTTAACAACAGATGAAGGCTCAGCCAATGCTACAATTTCTTCAACGGGAAATGTAATTAATCCTGAAACCACTACCATTGCCGAGCTCAGCCTGGATGATACCGGTAAGCTTGTCTACATTGAAAATGTATCTTTTGTAGAGAATGGAGATTTCAGTACTGGAACCAATTATCAGATCGTGGATGCTAATGAAGATACCCTTACCTTCCGCACTGACTATTTTGGTGCTGACTATATTGGTGAAGCAATTCCCCAAGAAGAACTCTCAATTGTTGGCTTAGTGGGTGGTTTTGGTAACAGCCCACAAATTTTTGCACGCAGTAGCGATGATTTCCTTGATGCTGTTATAACCAGCAATGAAGAATTCGCAGATGCTCCGGTCAAATTTGAGCTTCGGCAAAACTATCCAAACCCATTTAACCCTTCTACTGAGATCTCTTATTCTCTTCCAGAAGTTTCTAATGTGAGTTTGACGGTGTACAACATGCTTGGGCAGAAAGTAGCTACCATACTGAATGCACAACGCCAATCTGCTGGTTCACATACCGTAAGCTTTGATGCTTCAAACTTTTCAAGTGGTGTTTATCTATACCGACTTGAGGCAGGCAGTTTTGTACAAATGAAGAAAATGCTTCTGATGAAGTAATTCCTCTTTATTTTAAAAACCAAAGCCCGGCTTGCTCATGCAGGCCGGGCTTTTTTAGTTTATGAATCAGCCATTTTATTAGACGGTGGTCTCATCCACATCATCCACAAAATACATGGTCGCTGCAGCTATGATCATAACTATACCTCCCAAAACAAGGGCATAAACAGCTTCTCCGCCAAAGTACGTACGTGTGATAAATCCAAGCACGGTAGCTGCCAATAATTGCGGTAAAACAATGAAGAAGTTAAAGATCCCCATATAAAGACCCATCTTTTGGGATGGAATAGATCCCGCTAAAATAGCATAAGGCATAGCCAAAATAGAAGCCCAAGCAATGCCTACACCTATCATTGATAGGATCAGAAGCATGGGATTGGAGATAAAATAAATTGAGATCAAACCAAAGCCTCCCAGGATCAGCGATATGGAATGAACCCATTTTCGGCTTAAAAGCTTTGCCATCGGTGCCAGGCCAAAAGCGACCAAAGCTGCAACCCCGTTATACACTCCAAACATCACTCCAACCCAATCGGCACCTTGGTTATATAGTGCAGAAGTCGTATCGCTGGTTTCATATATATGAGCTGTAACACCTGAAGTTGTGTAGATCCACATAGCAAATAGTGCAAACCAAGAAAAGAACTGAACCAAAGCTAACTGCTTCATAGTCTTAGGCATGTGAATGAAATCGTGCATTACTACAACCAGTCCATGCTCGGTTTTACCGGCTTTTTGAAGCATTCCGGCAATCAACATGACCAGGCCAACCACAGCCAAGCCACCGGTAGCTACATAAAGTTCTTTTTCAAGGGCAAAATTATACGTTAGATAAGTTGTTAGTATTCCAACGACAGCAAAAATGATCCCAAGGCTGATCTTTCTCTTTCCCTCACCAGCTGCTATTGGAACTTCACGCAGTACGTTCTCATCTTTGATATCGACTTTTTCTGCATCTTCGAAAGACTTTAACTCCTCCGGTGGGTATTCTTTAGTGCGATAAACTGTCCAGGCCACTGCTCCAACAAATGCTAACGCACCCAGGTAAAAAGACCATTTCACAGATGGTGGAATAACCCCCTCAGCAGCAGTATTCGCAACACCAAACCAGTTCGTCAATATCCATGGCAAGGCAGAAGCTACAACGGCGCCCGTTCCAATAAAAAAGCTCTGCATAGCGAAGCCCTTCGTCCGCTGTTCAGACGGAAGCATATCTCCTACAAATGCACGAAACGGCTCCATCGAAACATTGATGGAGGCATCCATGATCCACAACATACCGGCTGCTACCCAAAGTACCGGGGAGTTTGGCATGATGATCAATGCAACCGAAGCGGCAATAGCTCCAAATAAAAAGTATGGCCTTCTGCGGCCCAAGCTTGTCCACGTTCGGTCGCTGAAGTACCCGATAATAGGCTGAACCACAAGTCCCGTCAAAGGAGCTGCGATCCATAGAATAGGAATATCATCGACACTTGCGCCCAGCGTCTCAAAGATCCGGCTTACGTTGGCGTTTTGCAGGGCAAACCCAAATTGAATTCCCAAAAAGCCAAAGCTCATATTCCATATTTCCCAAAAGCTCAGGCGTGGTCGTTTGGTTTGTTTAGGTTCTGACATAAGCCGAATTCTTAAAGTGTTATTGAGTGATCGTTTTTGAGTTTATTCATTTGCAATAAGTAACCAGGAATTAGGCGCTACTTCAAAGTAATTATTTTCTGTTGGAGGCACCTGCTCTGAATAAATTTCATAGTCTGAAGTATCTTCCGGAATTCCATAATCAGTCAGTGAAACATTAATAAATTCAGTACCAAAATTCAGGTAGACAAATACCCAGTCATCACCATTCTCACGCTTGTAGGTATAAGTGTTTTCGGGTGAATTATAAACGTTAAGATCTCCGCCAAATTTACCATTCCATAGTGCTTCATTTTCTGTATTCAATTTTAAAAGCATAGTGTAAAATGGTTGATATTCGTAATCCTTCCACTCAATTTCATCCTTCACAAAGAACTCAAGCTGTTTATCAAGATTAGACTCCTGTCCATTGTAGATCAGTGGCATTCCATCTACCGTTGCAGAGAGCACAGCAAAGTTTTCAAAATTATCACCATACATTCCGGAATCAGTTCCGGTCCATGAATTTTCGTCATGGTTCGTGGTGAAGTACATCCGATATGCATTTTCAGGGAAATTGACATCCTCATTTTCTACTAGTTCAGTAAGTGTGGCGAGTTCCTCATTCCCAGCCGCGATCTCACGAATAACATGGGCATACGTCCAGGCATAGGTCATATCAAAAGCCTCTTCATGCATCTCAGGGCCTTCATCTTCTGCCAGCATAAATACCGGTTTGATCTCATCCAGTCGCTCGCGTGCTTCATTCCAAAAATCCATTGGTACCATACCTGCAACATCAGCCCGATAGCCGTCAATATTAAAATCACGAACCCAGTATTCCATTGCATCAAACATTGCTGCTCGCATTTCCTGATTCTCGAAATTAAGCTGAATTACGTCGGTCCAGTCAGTTCCTCGCGGAGGCATGAAATTTCCATCTTCATCCAGCTCATACCAGTCCGGATTTTTCGCCCATTCACTATCCCACGCAGTGTGATTGGCTACCCAATCGATGATGACTTTCATATCCCGTTCATGCGCTTCATCAACCAAGGCTTGGAAATCTTCCTCCGTCCCAAAATTTGGGTTGATGCCTTTATAGTCCTGCACAGAATAATAGCTACCTAGTTCTCCTTTACGGTTTTCCTGCCCAATTGGGTGAATAGGCATCAGCCAGAGTATCTTAACTCCCATAGCTTCAAGTCGTGGCAAGTCTTCCCGGAAAGCATCAAAAGTACCTTCCTCTGAGTATTGTCGAATATTAACTTCATAAATATTCGCATTCTTACTCCATTCAGGATGCTCAACATTACCAACGGGTTCAACGCTGTCAACCTCGGGCGCTGCGCACGAGGATAGCATTAATGCAGATACTGTAAATAGGGCAAAAAATAACTTTGATAATTTATACATGGTCATTCTATAGGGTTAGAATTTCAAATTGGTTTGAGGGAAGGGTTATAAATAACCGGTTTTCTTCTATTCTAAAGGTGTTCCCGAAATGAGCTTTTAAATTGGAATAATCAAATTCTTCTCTGAGCTCGAGTTCGATCTCCCGAGAATCTTCCGATTTATTGAAAACAGCTATGACCTGATCTTCAAAATATGCCCGGGAATACGAGAGCGCATGTTCATCTACGGAATGCCACTTGAAATCGCCGTAAGTAAGGGGCATTTCAGAATTTCTCAGTTCGGTAAGCTTTTTATAAATGGACCTGTTCTTTAGTTCGAGGGAGCTTAGCTCTTCTTCTTCGAATTCCATCCATCTTCGGTTGTCAGGATCGTTCGCTCCGGGCTGACCATATTCATCTCCCATATATGTTACCGGGATTCCGGGAATGGTTTGATTGAAGGCATGAAACATACTCAGTCGGTTGTAACCAAAGGCTCTGGGGTCTTCAATTTCGCGTGTCCAACCGGCCAATTTACCGTCTTCATCCCAACTAACTTCCCCGCTGGTAAGTGTAATAAAACGGGTTTTATCATGATTACCGGAAATGTATCCCATCAAATTATTATAGCCGTAATAGTTAAAACTTTCCTGAAGCTGGGTTTGTAGATTTTCAAAAGAATTACCCTGACCAAAGGTGTTTAGTCCGGCATCATATATATTGAAATCAAACTGACTGTGCAACATTCCTGAATTTATGTAGCTGGCTATCAGCTCTCTGCTACCGTATGTTTCTCCGATCTGGAATACTTCTTTTCCGGTTGGGATGGTCAGCGAATCTTTGATCTTACGGGTAAGGGTTCTCCAAAACTCAAGCTGAATGTGCTTGGTGGCATCATGCCGGAACCCATCAAGCTCAAATTCCTTCATCCAAAATAAAGCAGAATCCGTCATCGTCTCGATCACTTCATCCCGCGAAAAATCTAGTGTAGGCATAAAGGTATCGAACCAGGTAGTCAGGCGTTGCTCATCCCAAAGCTCCGTATTAAGGCTTCCATCCGGTAAATAAAGGTCTGTTGCCCAATCCGGATTTCTTTGATATACGGGATGTTCTTCGTGCACATGATTGGCTACATAATCAAGGATCACGCTCATGCCATTTTTGTGAGCCACATCAAGCAGTTCACGAAATTCTTCTTCAGTTCCAAAGCGGTAATCCAGTTTCGATGATGATATCGGCCAGTAGCCATGATAACCAGAAAACTTGGTGGTTACTCCTCCTTTATCCCATAATCCATACGCTCCCTCTGGATTCTGAGTGATGGGCGAAAGCCACAAAGTATTCACTCCAATTTCATCAAAATATCCGTCTTGAATTTTTTGTATGATACCGGCAAAGTCACCGCCATAATAGTTGGCTTTGGGGTGAATGTCAGGATCCTCTACTTTTTTAGTGTTGCCAGGATTCCCATCCCTAAAGCGATCGATAAGCACAAAATACATATTCCAGTTGTGCCAGTCTTTTCGGGTAAGTTTCTCCGTATTATCTACCACAAACCCGTTAGAAAGTGGAATAAATACATCATTTGACAGTTGTCCGTTTTCGCTGAATGTCCAGGCCCGAATGTGAGAACGCTCCATGCGTTGTGCATTCGTAGGAATTTCAAAACTTAGAATATTATCCTGAGATCTGGTTTCAAGCCGATAGTTTTCCCAAAACACAATGGTGTTTTCTGCAGACATCGATTTTAAATAAACAGAAGGACCGGCATGATCATACGTTTCAAGAGCAAAGGGTTCTCTTTCTGTATCGCCAACCGTTAAAATAGAATTAGTGCCCCCCATCCCGTTCGATACAGTATTTGGATTGTCAGGATCGGGCATCTCTTCTCCATCGATCACAAACACGTATTGGTAAACGCCCTTATTCACCAACATTGTGTTTTCCCAAATGTCACCGTTTTTTTCTAAAACCGCTGCATTGGGATTCCAGTTATTCATTTCCCCTTTTAGTTTCACCGATGAATAATTCCGGCCTTTAGGATCAAAGGTGATGGTTATTTCTTCTTTATTAGACTTTTTGAGGAGTATCTGATAGGCATAACCATCCACCCAGAATTCTAATACGTCCAACGGTTTTGAAAGAGAGCCGGAAAGTGTCACTTCTCCTTTGTTTGAAGACAGATCAGCTTCGAGGCCGACAGGTGCAACAACAGAATCGATGAGAGAGTGAGACTTAAAGTAATCTGCTGTTATGATCTCGGTCTGACCGTAATTAAGGGTAATCGGCGAAGCCAGTCCAATAATTTCAGACTCATCAGGAGCCTCGATGGAGGAAGCGCAGCCGATAAGGATGAATGCAAGTGCTGCCGTTATAAGTCTAAGTGTATTTCTTATCACGTTTCTAATGTTAAATTTTTGAATTATTTAATTGTTAAATGGACTGTCTCTCATTTAACATTTTACACTAAACATTTAAAAATTTACTTGATCAGCGTCATTTTCTTGGTCATTACTTTTCCATTTGCTCGAAGCCTATAAATGTATAAACCACTGCTTAAGTTACTTGCATCAAAATTCACGGTATAATTTCCGGAAGACTGTCGTTGATTTACAACTTCTGCAACCTTTCTGCCAAGCATGTCAAATACTTCCAGTTCAACCATCCCTGCTTCTGCTATTTCATAGCTGATTGTGGTAGTTGGATTGAATGGGTTCGGATAGTTCTGTCCCAGTTTATATGATGAAGGACCCCCCGCTCCCTCTTCTTTTGAGGTAACAAGATCATCTTCAGGACTATCAAACTCTTTAGTTGTGAAAATTTCAAAAACACCGGGACCTAAACTTACCTGCTGCTCTGCATCGGAGATCGTTTCTGTAGTGCCGCTAAAATGATTATACCACGTACCGGTTGAAGGGAAAGTAACCGTTGGAGTTGCCGTTTCTACACCAAAGTTCCCCACGATCACTACATCAGAATCAGAATGTTCCAAAGTGATGGTTTTCACTGACCCTGAAAGACTTTGCGAAAAAACCTCCGGATCTGTAAAAGCGGGACTGCTTTTTCTAAGATTGATCAATTCACTCCAGGCCTTATATAATTTTTTTCGTTCAGCATCATCGTAATAATCCCAGCGAATCGGTTTATCCCCTACCCTGTTCGGATCGGATTCGGAGCAATCTCCATTACTGCCATCACCGCCAGGTTTAAGGCATTCGCCCGGACCTCCACCGTAGCCCAATTCTCCAAATTGCCACATCATTTTGGGGCCGGGGAGTGTGAAGAAAAATGCTCCGGCTAATTTTTGGCGCTGAAGTGCTGTTTCCAGCTCAGTGATATCATAACTTCCGGATGAATTCCCGTAATTTAGATTTTTGAACATCATCCATTGCTCATCATGACTTTCCATATATCCAACAAGATGTCTTTTCTCAAAGCTGGGTCTTGATTCTGAAAGCACTCCGTATAAATTGGAATTATAACCCATCGAAGCTTCGCTGTAAGCATGGTTCATGTTACCCCACATCAATACTCCCATACCTTCATCGGCCCGGTAATTTGCCCATTCTTTTTCTTCCGATTCAGTACCTAAGTGCTCAAAAATAGCGATGAAGCCCGGGTCTGCTGCCCACTGAAAATCTGCGTATTTCTTTAAGATATCAACACGGTCTTGCTGATAACTTCCGGTACAGCTTTCATCACTTTCTGTACAATTTTGGGTAAATCCTTTGGTAAGGTCCCACCGGAAGCCATCGATCTTATATTCTTCGATCCAATGCTCGATCATTCGCTTGTTGTAGTATGTTGTACCTGAATAAGAGTGATCAAAATCATTGAATACATTATAGCTGTGTGTCGGAGTTTCATTGAAATAAGGATTGCTGCCACTGGAATACAATCGATACAGCGGATTTATACCCGTAGCGTGGTTCATAACCACATCCAAAATAACTGCCATGTCTCTTTTGTGGGCTTCATCCACAAATTTCTTAAATGCTTCCGGAGTACCATAGGCTTTATCAAGTGCCAAATGGTGGTTAGGATTATATCCCCAACTTAAATTGCCGTCAAACTCACTGACCGGCATCAATTCTATTGCATTCGCCCCAAGATTTTCAAGATAATCAAGAGTATCTGTGAGTGTCTGAAAATTGTCTTCCTCTAAAAAATCACGGATCAAGAGTTCGTAAATCACCAGTTCTTCTTTGGCCGGGCGCTGATAGCCAGTGGCTTCCCATATATACTCCTGTTCTTGTCTCAGGTAAGTAACCCATCCCTCTGTTTTTCCGGAAGGATATGCCATCATATTTGGGAAAGTCGTACTGCTTATATACGGATCGTTGTACGGATCCAGCACCAACCCTGAGTAAGGGTCTGAAATCCGAATATCACCGTCAACAAGATACTGGAATGCATGATCTTGTGAGCCCAGATTGTCTAATTCGATCCAAAACCAGGTACTGTCACTTCCCTGCTCTTCAACATTCATCAAGTAGTCTGAGCTTGGGGTCCAGTCATTAAAACTTCCTATCACGTAAACATATTCTTTAGCAGGAGCAAAAAGTGAAAGCGTTACTGTACCGTCTGGATTTCTTGTAATACCATCTTCAAGTCCTGCCGGACGGTTCACTACCGCTCCGTTGTTATCCTTGATAGTGAAAAATGCTGAGGCAGTATCACTGACGCCTTCTCCATTGTCAGCAACAAGCTCAAAAGTAACGTCAGTATCACCAACTTCCGGTGTGTAATTGTAAGAAAGGGTTTCAGATGTAGCAGACTGAACTTCATTGCCGTTCTTGAGAAGTGTCAGGCTCAGCGTACCGGAGTTTGTAGACCCCACTCCTTCAATTTGAAACGAATCGCTGCTGTTTAGAATAACAAATTCTTCATCCGGAGTAATGAACTGTGCATTGGTCTCCCCTGCGTAAAGGTCAACAAATATGTCCGAATTCCCTGTGTCCTTCCCTTCGGCAGTTACACTCCCATTTTCTACACCTTTAAAAACAATGGCAACCTTTTCTACCTCTTCATTTTCATCCACGATCCCAAAAAATTCACGTATTGAAGGGCCGTAGGTAAACTCCCATTTATTATCACCCAAAGGAGTAGCTTTCATGCTTTCATCATGCTCAGTCCATTCAAATGGAACATACTTCCAGTCACTGCTACTGCTGCTGTTGTTAGTGATCACTCCGGAATGTAAATATACATCTCCGGTAAAGTCTTCCAGGCCTCCGTTTCCTTCAGTAGCATCAAAGGTAATGGTAAGTTGACCGGTTTCAGTCGGGAAAGCCGGGTCTGTGGTAATTAATTGTGCTATTGCATTTGTTCCTGAAAATTGGAGCAAAGTAAATAATAAAAGTAGTTTGATATGTTTCATCTCTTATATGCTAGTCATCAACAGCTCTTCCATTTAGTTTGGTGGAAGAACGGGTAATTAATTCTGGGGTATAAATAGTTTGTGATATGGCTTTGGTTGGATTATTAATCCTGTCGATAAGGTTTTGTGTAGCAAAGAACCCCATCTCGCGCATAGGCTGTCTTATCGTAGAAAGACCCATGTATTCAGCCAGTTCAATGTCATCATATCCAATAATAGGGATTGCTTTTCCTGCGTCTTGCATCGCTTTCAATGCGCCTACCGCCTGTATATCGGACGCGCAGAAACAAGCATCGGGAGCAGGATCCATCTTCAGCATCTTCATCATGGCTTCGTAACCCGCACGCTCTGTAAAACCATCACGATTCATGGTATCTCCTTTAACAACTAACTTCTCATCAAAAGGAAGACCGAGTTCATCAAATGCTTTTTTATAGCCCCTCAACCGGTCTTTTATAGGTTTAGAAGATTCAAGTGCTGATAGTAAAGCAATATTACGGTGCCCGCATTTATACAATGCTTTAACGGCTCGATATGCTCCCTGTGCATTATCTACACTTACGGAGTCAAATCCTTCGAAATACTCATCCACGAGGGTGATAGGTACATTGTATTTTTGAAGGCTTTCCCAATCTTTGTCAGGTAAGTGGATAGATACAAACAGGTATCCTTCTGCCCATCTGCGCTTTAAGACATGTTCAACTTGTTGCTTCAGGTCTTTATTCGGTGAGATGTTAAAGATACTAAGTTCATAATTCAGCTCGCTGAGTTTATCCTGAACACCTCCCAGTATCTCCATAAAGAAGTAATTTGAGATCACAGGCACAACGATCATAACCGTATTATTTTTACGGCTTGCCAAGCCCTGTGCAAAAGCTTGGGGGTGATATCCAATCTCATCAGCAACAGCCAATACTTTGGTTTTTGCTTTGTCTGAGACGTTACCGCTGTTATTAAAAACACGCGACACGGTGGCTATACTTACCCCGGCCTTTTTTGCGATATCGTAGATTGTAGCTGCCAAATCTTGTTTATTTTGATATTATACAGACTTTTAACAGCCTGAGTAAATATTCTGGGTAAAAGCTTTCTCTGATTTACCAGTGAAAGAATTAGCGGAGACTGTATTTTACATCAGTCTCCGCTGTATAATCCTTTATAACTTAACTTATTCTTGAACAGGAATGAATATATAGCTTCCATCCAGGTCGTTAAACCAGACATTATACGTACCGGGTGATACCGGTATATTGGGACCATCTATACTACCAAACCCAGAAAACTCTGTGTTTGCGCCCCAATTTGTTGCCCAATCATTTTCGGCTCTGAATTTTGCCTCGCCACTAGTCAATTCAATATCGTTTATATACCAAATATGTGAGTCGAAAGATGACTGTGTTAGGTCAGTATCACTGTCCCACCCGTTGGGTGTAGCGTCTCCAATCAATCCAATAGTAGTATATGTAGCAGCACTGGATTCATCATACTCACCAATGGAATATGTTCGGGCTTCAATATCGATACCTACTGTGTAATAGCCATCACCAGCAGTGATCACTAAAGATCCCGGATCTCCACCCAGATCTTCGTTAGATGCTAATGCTCCGCCATTATCACCCCATTGAGGCTGCCATGCACCGAGGGTTTCAAGTAGTTTAAATTCGGTTCCTCCTGCAAATCTACCCGTGAATGTGAAATTATTCTCTTCACTGTCGGGAAGTCTTACCATCGGCATATTATTATTGTCATTGTTCCATCCTGCTGATGTAGCATCACCAACAAAATACATATTCAATAAATCAGGAAGACCGGCATCTACAAGATATGGTGTCACAGTCATAGAAATCGGAGAAGTGTAAAGTGTATCAACATCTTCACTGATAACAGTCATCACTCTTACTTCAATTTCTGCTTCCATGTCAGCTGGAAAACCAGCGCCTAGCATCGTGCTGTTTAACGCTCCAACAGTCATGCTAAATGAGTTGGAATTAGTTTCTCCTAAGCTTTCAGATTCTTCAAATTCTGTTCCGGCTTCAGCCATTTGAACGGTAAACATTGCAGCTGAGCTAAATCCGAAATCCGGACGGCTCCACTCAAGCTCAAATGCTACTTCATCTTTAGCATCTTCCGAAAGGACAAATGATTGTCCTGAAGGGGAATTTGTGAATGAGGGCTCCTGAACGTCTTCGCTAAGAGTTGGGCCCATTGTTTCTTCACAAGAAGCAAAGACAAAAAGGCCGGCCAATATAAATGTGAATAGATTTAATTTTTTCATGATTCTGTCCTAAAAAATTATTGGTTTAGTAACCCGGGGTTGGTTCCAGATTTGGATTGGCATTAACGTCTGATGCAGGAATTGGGTAAATGTTAAAATGATCACCTACTGCCTGACCTTCCTGACTTCCTCCTTTCCAGGCCCATACGTAATCGGCTGAAGTGAAGAGTCCGTATCTGATCAGGTCAGTTCTTCTGTGTCCCTCCCAATAGAGTTCTCTGGCTCGTTCATCCAATACAAATTCAGGTGTCAGTTCCCCATTGGTAATATCACCGGAATTATCGCCATTAGCTCTGAATCTAAGGTCATTTATTAACCCTACAGATTTGCTGACATTTCCACCTACTGCACCTCTTGATGTTGCTTCTGCATACATTAGGTAAGCATCTGCCAATCGGAACATTGGGAAGTCGATATCTACGAATTCAAGGTCTTTTCCGGCACTGCCATCACGATTGATGTTTTTCCATTTGGTGATGGTGTAGCCATCGGAAAAGGTTCCCGGATCAGCCACTTCTCTGGTTTGTCCACCGGTGAAGAACATGGCTCGCGAATCGTTGGGACTTACCGTTACGGTAACAGCGTACTCCAAATCATTGGTATTTACGGTGATGTAATAAAGGCCTCCGACTTCTACTGAGAAGTTTCCTCCTCCTCCGGCAACTATATTACCATTATCATTGCTGTATTCCTGACTTCCCCAGTCACCTTCAGTGAATTTAAATTCAGCAGCATCATCAAAGTATACATATCCGGCATAAACACCATCATTATTATCAGATACCAGTGTTCCTGCTTCAAGAGGAGTCCAATCTGATGTATATCCGCTGGCACCTTGGTAACCACCTGGAACATACAACACATTATCACCGTCTGGATTTGAAGTTTGATAACCAGAATAATCTTCTTCAAATTTCTCTACAAACTGAGGTAACGTTCGGTAACCGCCCCATCCGCCATTCAGGCCAAAGTCTGCGGCATTCATATCACCGCCAACAGCAGCATGGGCTATAAATGTAGTTCCGCCATAACTGGTGGTATTGATTCCATCAAATGTAATTGGGAAAATGATACCATTTGCGGTGTGATTGTCTGCCAGGAACAACTCCTGATAATTATCATGAAGAGTATAAGCACCGTCATCGATAATATTCTCTGTATAAGTGATCACGTCATCATACCGGTCTTGACCTGTATAAACTTCCGCATTCAAATACAGTTTGGATAGAAGCATCCATACGGCCGCACGATCTGCTCTGCCATATTCATTCGCTCCCTGTGCGATAATGCTGCTTTCTATATCAAGCAGTTCGCTTTCAATAAAAGCAAACAGATCATCAGCATTGGTACGCTGAGGTGGGGTTGAACCAACTGCATCATCTTCAGTCGCGAAAGGGATATTCCCTCCAAAAAGATCAAGTGCATGCCAGTAACTAAGGGCTCTGATAAAGCGGGCTTCTGCCAAATACTCCTGGATAGCGACTTCATCACGTCCTTCGGCATTACGAATGAATTCGTTTGCCATGGCAATAGTGTAATAAATACGACTGTACATACCCATTACGAAATCGTTGGAAGCAGTCCAAGAGATGGTATTGAAATCAGGAAGTCCTTCATCACCCCAGCCTATAATAGCGAGGTCAGTAGGATTTACCTGATGTGTGAAGTACTGACGAACGTAACTTGAAAAGCCTTCGTCAATTCCCTGAATATCAGCATTACCGGCCGGACCTTGCTGCCCTGTGGTAGAAAAGCCGGCATATAGTTTAGCTAATACCTGTTTGTATTCCTCCGGGGTGTTATAGATAGATTCTGAAGTAACTACACTGTCATCTATCGGAGAAGTATTAAGATCGTTTACACAAGAGGTAACGGTAAACCCCAAGAGTACGGTGAGTACAATAAATAATGTTTTATATGTTTGATTAAACATGATCTTGGTTATTAAATAGTTTCAATTAGAAATTCAGATTTAAACCCAGAACGAACGTTCGTGGCCGGGGATAAATGTTATTATCTATACCACCGAATACTTCGGGGTCTAATCCACTGTAATTTGTCAAAACAAATACATTTTGAACCGTAGCGGATACTCTCAGGCTGCTGATCGTATCAATAACATTGCTAAAAGTGTATCCAAGATTGACGTTGTACAATCTTAGGAATGAAGCATTTTCAACAAAATGATCAGAAAAGAACTGAGCATTATCAAAGTTAGTCTCTAACACTGATTCAGGAGCGTTGCGTAAATACCCTTCATAGAGCATTTCGCTATAGAATCCATTACCCGATTTCACATTGTTATATACAAAGTTTCCAATGCTTGCATGACCTGCAATTGAGGCATCCCAGTTTTTATACTCTACCCTGGAATTAAACCCAAATTCATAGTCTGCACTCGGGCTTTCATACCGATACTTATCAGATTCATTTATAATGCCATCTCCATTACGGTCAACATAAAGACCTTCAATAGGATTTCCATCTGCGTTATAAACCTGCTCAAATACATAGAATGAACTTCTAGGGAATCCAACACTGTGTAGCTGAATGGTATTACCAACTCCACCGGATATTCCACCTGTCTCAACCCCAATGTAATCAGGATTATCTACCGTGGTCAGCTGGGTTATTTCATCTGTATTTTTTGCAACATTAACACCAAGCTCCCAATAAGAATCCTGAGTGTTGATCAATCGGCCGGTTACTTCAAGTTCAACTCCGCGAACTTCAAGAGTACCTACGTTAGACAGCACCCGATTTGTAAAGTTAGACCCGGCTGCAACAGGAACCACATTAAGTAGATCGTTGGTCTCACGGATGTATCCTTCAATCGAACCGAATATACGGTCGCTGAAAAGACTGTAGTCTAATCCAAGATTATAGGTCGTGGTTTCTTCCCATTTAAGATCTGCGTTATATCCCTCTGGCCTCAGTGTGGTAATATACTGATTACCGAACTGGTATCGTGCATTAGGCTGGCTAAAGGTGTAAACCGGCAAATAAGGATAATCACCCTGTCCGATATTTTGCTGGCCGGTTACTCCGTATCCAAATCTTAGTTTCAGCTCTGTAATGGCCTCTGCTTCACTCATAAAAGATTCTTCATGTATCTTCCATGCTACAGCTGCTGAAGGAAATAACCCCCATCGATTATCTTCAGAAAATCTGGAAGTACCATCCTGTCTCAGCGTAGCTGTGACTAAATAACGGTCTTTGAATGCATAATTCATCCGTCCGAAGAAAGAGACTATGTAATTCTCAGTTCTGTAATCTGTGTCTGAACGGACATCCAGGTTAACTTCATCAGAACGGTCAAAATTGGTACTGTAGTTAGAACCTTCTTCATAATGATGCTCCCAGGAATATCCTGCGATCACATCAAAGCTACTCTCCCATTCTGCTACTTCATTTTTATAATTCAAGTAGAAGTCAACCAGTTCATTTTCTTTTCTCTGATCGTAATCTACGCGAAGTCCTGATGTTTGCAAGTTACCGGTGTTCTCAAATGCAGCATTTTCCGGCACTGCTACTTCACCATTACCGACATCAGAATAATCAATACCTAAATTTAAAATGGCATTTAGGTTTGCCACAAATGGAAGTGCATAATCAATTTCAACATTACCAATAGTTCGGTAAACGGTTGACTCATCTCTGCGTTGCTCTAAAAGTGCAACAGGATTATCAGGAGCTAAGGGATTAACATTATCATTGTTATCAACCCATGTGTAATACCCGCCATAGGCATCGCCTTCTTCCCCTACTCTTATTGGCTGAGTAGGATCATAAATTACAGCAGAACCAATAGCGGCCTGATTACCAAACTGATTCATGACCTGCATTCCTTTCAGATTCAAATTCACTTTCAACTGGTCATCAAAGAAAGTCGGGTTTAAAGATACAGAACCTGTAAGTCGATCATTTCTATCCGTTTTTAGAATACCTTCATTACCGGAAAAACCAAAAGAGACCCGGTAGGGTATATTTTTAAATGCCCCAGTGGCACTTAAGTTATGATCCTGACCAAAGGCATTTCTATATATTTCGTCTTGCCAATTGGTATTGGCATCACCTAAAAGATTAGGGGCATTGCCTCCCACTTCATTTTGAATAACTTCACGAAATTGATCGGGATCAAGCATTTCTACACGCTTTTGATTAGCCTGATATGAAAGACGAGTGCTATAGTCTAGTTGAAAGTCCTGTCCAACACGTCCTTTTTTAGTATTAATAATAATAACACCATTTGATGCACGTGAACCATATATGGCAGTTGCAGAAGCATCTTTCAGAATATTTATTGACTCGATATCATTTGGGTTGATCGTATTAAGCGGATTTCTCATACCGGAAACTCCGCCACCATCCAATGGCACACCATCAACTACAAATAATGGATCGTTACTTGCTGATAGAGAGGAACCCCCACGAATTCGGATCGTTGCGCCACTACCGGGAGATCCATCTCCTGAAGTAACACTAACACCGGCTGCTTTACCTTGAAATAGTTCTTGTGGTGAGGTTATGTTACCCTGATTAAAGTCAGCGGTACTTATGGAATTAACAGAACCGGTATTATCACCTTGTTGCTGGGTACCATACCCGATCACTACTACTTCTTCTCCGGATAAGGTTTGTGGATTAAGTTCAACATCAATTTCTGTCCTGCCATCAATGGGTACTAATACGGTCTGGAAACCAAGAAATGAAAATTGTAAGGTATCCTGCAAACTCTGAACACGTAACTCATATCCTCCATCTGCATTAGTAGATGTACCGGTGTTGGTCCCTACTAAAAGTATATTAACACCGGGTAAGCTTTCTCCGGTTTCGCCATCAGTTACAGTTCCGGAGATAGTTGCCCGTTCCTGCCCAAGGGCTTCAGTTTGTCCAATTCCTGATAATAGAAGCGCTACCATTAAAGGAAAAACAAAAAGCATCTTTCTCGCAGTTTCATTCATTCCTTTAAAGCAGTTTCCCAGTATCGGTATCGCTGTTTTTTTCATGTTAGTCTCCAATGTGATTTTATTGGCTAGATTTAATGGTTTTTGGTTTCTCTATTAATGTATGTAAGCGCTTACATTTTATCAAGTATTTTTCACCCAACCTTTAGCTCCTACTAAATATGAGCAACGTTATGATATTGAAATAATTTTGGGATAAGCTATTGTTTAATATAGTCTAATTAGACTTATAATCAATGATTGGAATATATTTTAAACAGAAATTCGACTCTTAAATGCAGTAAAGATAATATGGATAAAGGATTGTTTTAACTACTCATGTAAGGGCTTACATTTAATCCTTTCTTCTCTTGCCATTCCGGCCGTAGTTCTCTTTGATATAATTATCTAAAATGGCTCGGAATTCTTCTCCTATATGATCTCCCCTGAGCGTGGTTGAGTGTTCTCCATCAATGTAAACCGGGGCCTTTGGTTCTTCGAATGTTCCGGGCAGAGAGATACCAATATTGGCAGCTCGTGATTCTCCGGGGCCGTTTACGACACATCCCATTACTGCCACGTCCATCTCCTCTACTCCGGGATAGGCTTTTCTCCAAACGGGCATGGATTCTACAATATAATCCTGTATCTCTTCAGCCAATTCCTGAAAGTAGGTACTCTTGGTTCTTCCACAACCGGGACATGAAGTAACCTGTGGAATGAAGCTTCTGATCTTAAGTGACTGAAGTATCTGCTGAGCTACCTGAACTTCCAAAGCTCGATCGGCTCCGGGCTGCGGAGTTAATGAAACACGAATAGTATCTCCTATCCCCTGTTGCAGTATCACAGACAAAGCTGAGGCACTTGCAACCATTCCCTTCATTCCCATCCCCGCTTCGGTCAATCCAACATGAAGCGGATAATCTACTGCTTCAGCAATTCGTTCATACACTTTTACCACATCCTGAACGCCGGACATCTTACAACTGATGATGATCTTATCGGAAGCCAAACCAACATCTTCTGCTAATTTTGAGGAGCGGTTGGCACTTTCTACCATAGTATCCAGCATCACCTCTTTTGCAGACTTTGGCTTTGGAAGCTCATTATTGGCATCCATTTTATCAGCAAGCAACTGTTGATCCAGCGATCCCCAGTTTACTCCAATACGAACAGGTTTATCGTATTTTATGGCTTGTTCTACAATAGTGGCAAAATTCTCATCACGGGTTTTGGTTCCGGTGTTCCCCGGGTTGATCCTAAACTTAGCCAGGGATTTCGCCATTTCCGGGTACTGAGTCAATAACTTATGGCCATTGTAATGGAAGTCTCCAATAATGGGAACGGTCACTCCCCTTTTGAGGAGCTTTTCTTTTATGTGAGGAACCGCTTTTGCTGATGCATCATTATTTACCGTGATTCGGACAAGCTCAGATCCTGCTCGAAATAAATGCTCGATCTGATCGGCGGTTTCATCGATATCTGCCGTGTCGGTATTGGTCATTGATTGAACTACAATAGGAGCTCCTCCACCTACCGGTACATCCCCTACCATTACCTGAATTGATTTACGTCGTTTGATAGCAGCCATAATTTCTTAAATATTTTTGCAAGTAGCTTCCATCCGTGTTCACGGATAATTAATTCTTCTTGCTGAGGTCAAATAATTTTCTTTTTTCTTCCTTGGTCAGTGAATCATAACCATCCTTGGATATCTTTTCCAGAATGGCATTTAAATCAGTTTGGTCTACTTCTTCCACGATCTCTGCATCCTGAACAATATGCATATTCTTGTTTCGGGATTGCTTTTTCTTCTTGGCAGATGTCGGCTTCACTCTTCCAAACAAGTATTCTATATACCGGATAACCAAACTCAGATCTTTTCCGTTTTGATGTGCTTTGATCATTAAATAACCGCCTAACGCACCACCAATATGAACGAGTCTCGCCACTCCGTCTCCGGTTCCCACAAATAAAATATCAATTGCGATCCAGCCGGCAACAAAATAACGTGCTTCTATGGGCGGGAATAAAAAAAGCATGATCGGTGCCCGTGGATACAGCATGGCAAAAGCTACCAGCATTCCGGTTACAGCTCCGGAAGCTCCAATCACCAGCGCATCACTGAAGACCAAAGCCAGTCCTGCATCTAGCAAGGCTCCTAAAATTCCGGCTCCAAAATAGAGTACGGTAAACGTTCGGGGTCCCACCGTCTCTTCAACAGCTCTTCCCATCCACCAAAGCCATAGCATGTTGAACAGGAAGTGTAAAAATCCTCCATGCAAGAACATGTAGGTGATCATCCGCCATGGCTGTGTTAAAAAAGTGGGGAAAGAGGGATCAAATCCCAGGTAATTAATTGCCCAGGTATTCAGGGTTTGCCCCCCCAGCATCTGGATAATAAACACAATAAGTGTACCCAGAATAATGGTTCGGATAGCCACAGGCATCCTCATGAAGGCGTATTTAATGCCTCCCCAAAATGAGTCGAAAGGCATCTGGTTTCTCATACCACCACCGCCTCCGCCACCGGGAAAATTATATGATCCTCTAGCCATTGTGTTCAGGTTTTTTAAGTCCCCAATATTTGATCAGGATGAATCCAACTACCAATCCGCCTAAGTGAGCAAAGTGAGCAATACCGCTGTTCGGCATCGCTAATCCGTTAAACAATTCAAACAATCCGTAAAAGAGTACAAAGTACTTGGCTTTAACGGGGATCGGAGGAATCAACAACATGATATATCGATCAGGAAACATCATCCCGAACGCTAACAAAATTCCAAATACAGCTCCGGAAGCACCTAATGTGTAGGTGAAGTATCCGCCAATAAACATATGAATGACTGCTGCTCCAATTCCGGTGAGCATATAGTAAAGCAAGAATCGTTTTGAGCCCCATAGGTTTTCGATGGCCTGCCCAAAGATCCACAGGGCAAAAAGATTAAAAGTGATGTGCCATATGTCTGCATGGAGAAACATATAGGTAACAAGTTGCCAGGGCATAAATCCCTCTCCCAATGGATTCAACACCAGGTATGGGGCAAGAGCTTCACCTATTGGTGTCCATCCTGTACCAAATAATTGCTTAGTTAAAAGAAAAGCCAGTCCGTTTATGATCAACAGGTTTTTAACGACGGGCGGAAATAAAGTAAATTGGGTGTTCGGTGAAAAATTATTCAAAAATTTCTGCTTTAATGATGATTTTTTCTCTTAGAACCTGAGAGCATCTTGTGGATCTCTTAGAATTCGGGACAATAGTTAAAACGCTTTCAGGACTTATTGAAGCCAAAAGCTCTTGTCACTATCAATGATTCTTTTTGATACGTGAATATACGTTGATTTAGTTTTTTGGCACATTAAAACACTTATTATCAATAGTTTAACCTGCCTTGCCTATTACAATAGTAACAGCATTGTAACAGTAACAAAAAATTGAGCATTTCTAA
>Ga0136558_1000036_pt1 | contig 79519 bp, 81 predicted proteins | sample AntRauTorckE6833_FD_101391 | JGI IMG/M metagenome (GOLD analysis project Ga0136558, IMG submission 101391) | Saline lake microbial communities from Rauer Islands, Antarctica - Metagenome Torckler E6 #833 | ecosystem: Environmental > Aquatic > Non-marine Saline and Alkaline > Saline | place...
ATTAGATTCAGGTATTATTAAAAGAATTCATATTGAAGTTGCACAATTGCGTCCAATTACAGTGGGAGACAAACTTGCTGGACGTCATGGTAACAAAGGTGTTATTTCAAGAATTCTTCCTGCTGAAGACATGCCTTACAACGAAGATGGAACTCCTGTAGATATTATTCTTACACCACTTGGTGTTCCGTCTCGTATGAACTTGGGGCAAATTATGGAACTCCATCTTGGTCTTGCTGCTAATGCATTAGGTTATCAAGCAATCTGTCCTGCTTTTGCTGGGGCTACAGTTGAGGAGGTTCGTGAAGAACTAACAGAGGCTGGATTCAATACAAATGGGAAAATGCCATTGTTTGATGGTAGAAATGGAGAAAAATTTGAACAAGATATTTCGGTTGGTTACATGTATATGCTTAAACTTCATCATATGGTGGACGACAAGCTTCACATGAGATCAATTGGACCATACTCACTTATTACACAACAGCCACTTGGAGGTAAAGCTCAAAATGGTGGTCAAAGATTTGGAGAAATGGAAGTGTGGGCCTTACTTGGTCATGGTGTTGCTCATACACTTCGTGAAGTCCTAACATATAAATCAGACGATATCGTCGGTCGTTCTGCAGCTTTTGATTCAATCGTTAAAGGTCAACCTATTTCACAAGCTAATGTTCCAGCGTCATTCAATGTTCTAGTAAATAACATTAGAGGTCTTGCACTAGATGTTGATGTTGTAATGTCAGAAAAAGATAATAACGAATTTAAAAATTAATTAATCAAACAATCATGAGAAGAAAACAAAAAGAACAAAATATAGATCAAATTTTCTTGAGACTAGCATCTCCAGAAAGAATTTTAGAATGGTCACATGGTGAAGTAACAAGACCAGAAACTGTAAACTATAGAACTCAAAGATCAGAAAAAAACGGATTGTTTGATGAAAGAATTTTTGGTCCAGAAAAGGATTACGAATGTTATTGTGGAAAATATAAGGGAATTCGCTACAAAGGTATTACTTGTGAAAAATGTGGAGTTGAAGTAACTAGAGCAATTGTTAGAAGAGATAGAATGGGGCATATTGAACTTGCTTCACCTGTTTCTCATATTTGGTTTCTACGATCAATGCCATCAAGAATTTCACTTATTCTTGGAATGACATCATCAGATGTTGAAAAGGTTATTTATTTTGCTGGATATCTTATTACAAAAACCGATGAGGATGAAAAGAAAAGAGTCCTTGGAGATTTAGAATCAGAATTCAAAACAAAATCAAAAACTGCACAAGATGAAAAAACAAAAGATCGTTTGAAGGATTTATATCAAGATACTAAAAAAGAAATTGATGAAATTGTAAAAGGTAAGGTTTTGGATGAGGTTCAGTACCATAAATATTCAATGAAATATGGACCATTATTTGAAGCTGAAATCGGAGCAGAAGCAGTCTATGAAATATTTAAAGCAATTAACTTAGATGAACTTGAAAGTAATCTTAAGAAAGAATTGGAAGATGCTACATCACTTCAAAGAGAAAAACTTAACAAGAGATTATCTGTTGTTAAGTCAATGATCAAGTCAAAAATTAGACCAGAATGGATGTTCTTAAATTATATTCCAGTTATTCCACCTGCTATTCGTCCTATGGTTGCTCTTGATGGTGGAAGACAAGCAACATCAGATGTAAATGATTTATACAGAAGAGTTATAAACAGAAATAACCGTCTAAAGAAACTTAAAAACATTGGTGCACCTGATGTTATTTTGAGAAACGAAAAAAGAATTCTTCAGGAAGCTGTTGACGCATTGTTGGATAATTCAATTAGACATAATTCAAATTCTGGAATGATGAATGCAGCACAGAAGAGACCGCTTAAATCTCTGGCTGATTCTCTAAAAGGTAAAAGAGGAATTTTCAGAGGAAATCTTCTTGGAAAACGTGTTGACTATTCCGGTCGTTCAGTAATTGTTATTGGACCTACACTTTCTCTTGATCAATGTGGGCTTCCAAAACATATGGCACTTGAATTATTTAAACCATTCGTTATTTCTAAACTTCTTAAAAATGAACTTGCTTTCAACATTAGAGGAGCAGGTCGTTTAATTGATGAAGGATCTCCAGAAGTTTGGGAAATTCTAGAAGAAGTTATTAAGGATAAATATGTTCTATTGAACCGTGCCCCTACACTTCATAGACTTGGTATTCAAGCATTTAAACCTGTTCTAATTGAAGGTAAAGCTATTCAAGTTCACCCACTAGTCTGCACTGCTTTCAACGCTGACTTTGATGGTGACCAAATGGCTGTTCATGTTCCGCTTTCAGTAGTTTCACAATATGAAGCTCGTGAAATTATGGCTGCAGATAAAAACGTTCTAAAACCTGGATCAGGTGAACCTGTTGTTGCTGCTAAACTTCTAGATATTCTTCTAGGGTGTTTCTGGGTAACTAAAATGATTGAAGGTGAAAAAGGTGAAGGAATGATTTTCCCTGGTCCAAACACAGCTATGACTGCTCGTGATTATGATTTACTTTCACTAAGAGCTAAAATTCTTATTAAGAGTAAGCCAGGAACAAAATATGAAATAACTGAAGGTGAAGGAATCAATACTACAGTTGGTAGAATCATGTTCAACTCTATTCTTCCTGACGACTACCCGTATGTGAATGAAGAAATCAACAAGAAGAAAATGTCAGAAATCGTTGATGATTTAATTACACGTTACGGTATTTCAGGTATTCCAAAAATTCTTGATGATATTAAAGAATTTGGATTCAAATATGCTACAAAATCCGGTATTACGTGGGGAATTGATGATCTTGTTATTCCAAAAGAAAAAGAGGGGATTATTGCAGCTGCAACAGATGAAGTAAAGCAAGTAATGAGACAATATAACGAAGGTTTACTTTCAAGTTTAGAAAAGAAAAGAAAGCTTACAACTATTTGGCATGGTGCTAAGAACAAAATTGAGGAAGCAATTCCAGCAACTCTTGATTCAAATTCACCTGTATATGATATGTGGAAATCAGGAGCCAGAGGTTCTCTTGGGCAAATCACAAACATGGCCGGTATGAAAGGTTTGATTGTTAACTCAAAAGGTGAAGAAATTGAAACTCCTGTTCTATCATCATCTAAAGAAGGATTCAGTCCTATTGAATACTTCACATCTACTCATGGTTCTAGAAAAGGTCTAACTGACACAGCTCTTAACACAGCTAAAGCCGGTTACCTAACTAGAAGATTATTTGATGTCGCACAGGATATCGTTGTTAATGAAGATGATTGTGGAACAAAAAAATCAATTTTAATTACGCGTGAATCAATGGATTCAGGAATTGAAGTTCCTGTTTCAAAGAAAGTTAAAGGACGTGTTCTTGGAAAAGAAATTAAATGTGGAGATAAAACATTTAAAAAAGGACATCTTGTTTCAAAACTAGATGCTATTGAAATTGAAAAATCAGATGTTGCAGAAATAGAAGTTAGATCACCACTTACTTGTGAATCTAGAAGAGGTGTTTGTGCTAAATGTTACGGTGCCGATCTTGGACGTGATGAAATTGTTGATCTAGGTGAAGCTATCGGAACAGTTGCTGCTCAAGCGATTGGAGAACCTGGAACACAGCTTACTATGAGAACTTTCCACGCCGGAGGAACTGCTATCGTCGGAGGAGACATTACTCAAGGTCTTCCTCGTGTTGAAGAAGTTTTTGAAAGAAGAAAACCAAAATCACCTGCTGTTATTGCAAAAAATGATGGAATTGTTAGTGAAATTAGAGATGAAAGAAAAGAAAAAATTCTTGTAGTTTCACCATCTGCTGCTTCAAAAGTTAAAAAACAACAAGAGTATAAAGTTTCACAAATGAGAACTTTACTTGTTAAAGAGGGTGATGAAATTAAGAAAGGTCAATTATTAACTGACGGTTCTGCTGATATTTCTGAACTATACAAATATTCAGGTAGAGAAACTGCAGAGAATTATATTATTGGTCAAATTAATAGAATTTATGAATTGCAAGGTGAACCAGTTTCAAGAAAGCATATTGAAATTATCGTAAAACAAATGTTCTCTAAAATTAAAATTGCTGATATTGGTGATTCAACATTTACAGTTGGTGATGTTGTGGCTGATGGTGATTTTAAAGCTGAGAATGCAGCTTTGGCTAAAGATAATAAAATGGAAGCAGTTGGTGAACCAGTATTACTTGGTATTACCGAAGTTTCATTAACAAGAAAGAGTTTCTTGTCAGCAGCTTCATTCCAACATACAACAAAAGTCCTTATTAATGCAGCCATCCGTGGTGCAGTCGATAATCTAGATGGTCTAAAAGAAAATGTTATTTTAGGTCGCCTAATTCCAGCAGGAACAGGATTCAAAGGAAGTAAGAAATACGAAGCTGCAAAAGCAATTGAAGATGCCGCTATTGCAGAATATGAGGCTTCAAATCCTTATTCAAGAGATAACTAAACAACAAGCTTATGTCGCAAGATAATGTATCAAAAATCAAAGAGCGACTAGGAATCAAGGAAGTTATAGAGACTTACATTAAGTTAGAAAAAGCCGGAACGAATTATAAAGGTAGATGCCCATTCCATAATGAAAAGACTCCGTCCTTCTTTGTATCTCCCGATCGAGATTCATACTACTGTTTTGGTTGTGGAGCAAAAGGAGATATATTTTCTTTTGTTCAAGAATATGAAGGAGTTGATTTCATTAATTCAATGAAGATGTTAGCAGATCGTGCTGGCATTAAATTAGAAATGGTGAATTACAAAGAAAATACTAAAACTAAAATTCTAAAAGAGATTTTAGAGAATGCTACAGTTTTTTTTGAAGAATCATTTCAGAAAAATTCTGAAGTTATGATTTATCTTAAAGGTAGAGGCCTAGAGGAAGAAACTATTAAAGAATGGAGAATTGGGTTTGCTTCAAATGGCTGGACTAACTTAGTAGATTACCTAAAAAATAAAAATTACAAGGAAAGCGATATAGAAAAAGCAGGACTTATAAAAAAAGGTGAAAGGGAAGGTTATTATGACAGATTTAGAAGTAGAATAATTTTTCCCATAACAAATTCAAACGGTGATGTGGTGGCTTTTACTGGAAGAGTTTTTGGTCCAGAAGAAGATACTGCTAAATATCTAAACAGTCCAGAAACTGAATTATTCAAAAAATCAGAAATACTATATGGGTACGATAAAGCAAAAACCCAGATCAGAAGAAATAATTTTTCTATTCTGGTAGAAGGGCAAATGGACACAATTATGTGTCATCAGTCCGGGTATAAGAACACTGTTGCATCATCCGGAACTGCTATTACAGAAATTCAACTTAAAAACCTAAATAGAATATCTAATAATATTGTTGTTGCATATGATTCTGATAATGCGGGGTTTAATGCTTCCGAAAAGGCCTGGAAAACAGCACTCTCAATCGGGATGGATGTAAAAATAGCTCCAATTGAAGCAGGACTTGATCCAGCAGATTTAATTCATAAGGATCAAGAGTCCTGGAAAACAGCAATCAAAAACTCAAAACATATAATTGAAATTCTAATTAATAGAATTTCATCTTCAGAAACTGATAGTAGAAAAATTTCTCAAAGAGTCACAAAAGAAATAATACCCCACTTACATGCGATAACAGCGGGCATTGATAGGCATCATTTTGCAAAAAAAGTTGGGGAGAGTTTCGATATTTCAGTGGACGCTATAAATTCTGAAATTAATTATTACGATAAAAATAATGACTATGATAACCATACTTACATTGAGAATGTTTCAAATTCAATTAATACAAGAGAGAAAGATTTATTATCATTAGAAAAAAGAATTTTTGGAATTATGTTTGTTCTTGAAAATAAAGATGCTGAACAATTTCAAAAGATTCAGGAGGGGATAATAAACGTTGTTGGTCAAGAGGAATATGATAGAATTTTAGAAAGCATAAATGGGGAACTGGAAGAAATTATTTTTGCTGTTGAGAATTCATTTGATGAGGATATTATAAAAAATGAATCCACAGAATTATTAAAAAACCTAAAAATTAAAAAATTAAATAATAAAAGGAAAGATCTTTTGCTTAATTTAAAAAAAGCAGAGCAAAGTAATGATGAGGAATTGGAGAATGATTTGTTAAATGAAATAAATATGATTTCAAAAGAGATACAAGAAAACAATTAGTATATGCCAGTAAAAAAAACAACTAAAAAAATAAATAAGAAGACAAAAAAAGTAGCAAAAACTACTAAAACAAAAAAAGCTGGAGTAAAGAAAACAGCAAAAAAAACGACTAAAAAAGTAGCGCCAAAGAAAAAGAAACTATCAAAAAAAGATACTGCAAAAAAAACAGCTACAAACAAATTACTTTCAAAAGGTAAAGAGAGAGGTTTTATTACTTATGACGAAATTTTAAAAGAATTTCCAACAATCGAAACAGACATTAAGTTTCTAACAGAACTTTATGGTGATTTTGAAATTGCTGGAATTGATGTTTTAGAAAGTGGTGGTTTATTGGAAATGCCAGAAGAAAAAGATAATAAGTTTGTATACGGAAAAACTGCTTCTCAATATGACTCAATCCAAATGTATCTAAAAGAAATAGGTCAATTTTCTCTAATTCAAGCTCACGAGGAGAAAGAATTAGCTAAAAGAATTGAGACGGGGGATGAAGAAGCAAAAAATTTACTTGCACGTGCTAACCTACGTCTTGTAGTTTCTATTGCTAAAAAATATGTTGGAAGAAGTCCTGATTTAACATTGTTAGACCTTATCCAAGAAGGAAACCTTGGGTTATTCAAGGCCGTAGATAAGTTTGATTGGACAAAAGGGTATAAGTTCTCTACTTATGCTACTTGGTGGATTAGACAGGCAATTACACGTGCTTTAGCCGACCAATCAAGAACTATTAGAGTTCCTGTTCATATGGTTGAGACTATTGCTAAATACAAACAAGTATACCGCCGTCTTTCACAAGATTTAGGACGTGAACCCATGCCAGAGGAAATATCAATTGAAATGGATCTTGATATTGAAAAAATTTATACAATTGAAAAAATTGATCAAAATACAGTTTCACTTGAAAGTCCTGTTGGAGATGATGGAGATGAAAAATCTACTCTTAGTGATTTCTTAGCTGATGACAAAGTTTCATCACCAGATCAAGATGCTTCACATAGAATTTTGAAGGATCAAGTTGAAGCTATTTTAGGGGACTTGTCCGAGAAGGAAAGAAAAATCCTGGAACTACGTCACGGGTTAGGGGATGGAATTCAACATACACTTGAAGAAGTTGGAAAGAAATTTGGGGTTACAAGAGAAAGAATTCGTCAGATTGAAGCCAAAGCGCACGAAAAAATCCGCCAGCATGTTGATTCTGGTAAATTGAAAAACTACTAGTTAGTAAAAAAAACCAACTGATGAGTTGGTTTTTTACTTATTAATATATTTAAAAATGGTATTATATTATAAATATGGATGAAAAAATATTTGAAAAACAATATAAACAACTAAATCCAAAGCAAAAAGAGGCAGTAGATACTATAGATGGGCCTGTAATGGTGATTGCTGGACCAGGAACTGGAAAAACAACTATCCTAAGTCTTCGTATTGCAAATATTCTTAAAAAAACTGATGCACAACCTGAAAATATATTAGCTCTAACATTCACTAATGCTGGAGTTTATGCAATGCGTAATAAATTATTAGAAGTAATTGGCGACTCTGCTTATCGTGTAAATATTTTTACTTTTCATTCTTTTTGTGAAAATGTAATAAAAGAATTTCCATCATATTTTGATAATTTTGAGAACAAACAAGTTATTGATGATTTAGAGAGAGTAAAACTATTTGAAGAGATAATAAAAGAAAATAAATTTAAGGAAATAATTAGTTTTCATGATGAGTTTTCTAGTTTGTCTAAAATTACAAAAGCAATCGATGATATCAAAAAAGAAGGTTTAACACCTGTTGATTTTTCTGGACTTATACCAGGGTGGGAAAAAGATTTACTATCTAATGAAGATAATTTTTATAAAAGAAAATATGGAAAATTTAATGCAGGTGATTTAAAACCTTCTGCAGAAAAAACTATTTCAAAAAAAATTGCTAACACAAAAGAAATTGCTGAGGTTTTTGAAATTTATCAAGAAAAATTAGAAGAAAAAAGACTATATGATTTTCACGATATGGTTTTATTAGTTATTAAAAAACTTAATGAAAATGATGAATTAAAATTTGATTTACAAGAAAAGTTGCAGTATTTATTAGTTGATGAGCATCAAGATACTAATGACGGTCAAAATAAAATTATCGAACTTTTGACTGATTCAGATCATTTGGACGGTAAAGCTAATATTTTCACTGTAGGGGATGAAAAACAGTCAATTTATCGTTTCCAGGGAGCCAGTGAAAAAACTTTCCAGCATTTACATGAAATATACAAAGATATTAATACTATTTCTCTTAATCAAAATTATCGTTCTACAAATAATATTTTGAATTCATCATATGCTTTAATTAAAAATAACGATGAAGGTTTAGATTCAATTCAGTTAGAATCAAATTTAAGCGAAAATGAATTAATTAATGTAGCTGAATTTTCGAATTACAAATTTGAATTATTGTATTTAGCAGAAGATATCAAGACTAAAATTAGTTCTGGGGTTGATCCAAACGAAATTTCAATTATGTATAGATCTAATAAACACATAGATGATATTAAAAATATTTTATCATTGAAAAATATAAACTACACAGTTTCATCGAAAGATAATATTTTGAATGATTATGAAATCAATAATTTAATTCATTTATTAAAAATTGTTAATAATCATAATAACGAAGAAAGTTTAGGTCGTGCTCTAATGGTTAATTTTCTAGAATTTGATTCATATGATGTTCTAAAGGTTTTTAATAAAAGTAGAAAGTTTAAAAGAGAAAAAGGATTAAAGTTATTTGGAATACTTGAAAACGAAGAATTACTAAAAGAAATTGACGTTAAAAATGTCGAAAAGTTTACTGAATTTGTCAAAAAAATCAAAAAATTAAAAACACTTTCTGAAAATTCAAACTTTTTAAGTTTTTTTAAGAATTTTCTAGATGAAATTGGATATGTTGATTACTTGATTAATTCTAATAACTCTATAAATGAAATAATTAAATTAGATAAAATTTTTGATGAAATAAAAAGACAGGAGCAAAAAATTAAAAATTACTCTCTACCGCAATTTGTAGATTTTATCGATTCCTATATTAAATACAATTTACAGATTAAAAGTTCAGACCCAGAAGTCTTAGATGGTGTAAAATTAATGACAGCACATGGTTCAAAAGGTTTAGAATTTGAATATGTTTATATTATAAATTCAGCTCGTAAGAATTGGGAAAAGAAAAGAGCACCTGGATTCTATGATTTACCTATAAAATCCTATAAAGGGACATTAGAAGATGAAAGACGACTATTTTATGTTGCTATGACACGTGCAAAGAAAGGTTTGTTTATTAGTTCATCTAAAACTGACTGGGAAGGTAAAGAACAAGATAAAACTCAATTTATAAATGAAATTGATTCTAAATTTATAAATGAAATTCAAATAGAAGGATTTGAAAAAGATTCTATAAAGGATTTAATTTTATTTATAAAAAATTCAAATTCAAATAAAAGTATTTGGAATAAAGAATATTTAAAAAATATTTTCTTAGAAAAAGGATGGAATGTTACTGCATTAAATAACTATGTTAGTTGTCCTATAAAATATTTATTTAGAAACCTTATTCAGTTACCAAGTGATTACCCAAGTCATCTTATATTTGGAACATTAATTCATAAAACATTAGAACAATTTTTTACAGAATCAAAAAAACAAAAAAATATTCTAGATAAAAAATACTTATTAAAATTCTTTAATGAAAACATTAAAAATTCTAATTTAAATGAAAGAGAATATGAAAAATATTTAGAAAAAGGATTAAATGTTCTAAATGATTATTATGATCAATATAACAAAGAATGGTTTTTCAATGTTGATACAGAGCAAAAGATTAAAAAACAATTTCAACTTGAAAGTGGTGATAAAATTAGATTAAGTGGAGATGTCGATAAGATTGAATACTTAGATTCTGAAATTGAAGGAAAAATTAATCTTATTGATTATAAAACTGGAAAAACTTATTCTGAAAAAACAAAAGATGAAAAAAGTGCTCTAGACAGACAAATTGTTTTCTATCATTTATTATTGGATGGATATAAAAATAATAATTATTATATTAATAAAGCCATTTTAGATTTTATTGAAATAAAAAAGAAAACAGACTTATTTGAACCTCGTGAATTGCATGTTGAAGAAGAACAAATCAATAAGTTGAAAGACTTAATAAATGAAGTATCAAATGAAATTATTTCAGGTGAATTTATAAATAATGGATGTCAAAAAAAGGATTGTGAATACTGTAATCTTAAAAAGAATCTTTAATTTTAGTATTGTTTATATTAAAATGATAAAGAATGTTGCTCTATGACATCTTTTAATGCTTGATATGATATTGAACCAGATATATTAGTAGAAATACCTGTCTTAGTAAGAATTATATTGTATGGAGTTCCAAAGTCAGAATCAATTTCCTTAAAATATTCTCCATCATTAATATCATTCTCAACCGCTGTGATTATTTCTGGTTTTTTAATACATTGATCAATTTCTTCAGTATTAAAACCTAAATTTGAAACAATTTGATCGGTATTATTTTTTAATAAAGATTCAGGAGCATTATCAAAAATTCTATTTGTAAATTCCCAGAATTTAGCACTTCCACCAATTTCTGCGATACATTCAGATGTCAAAGCAACTCTCTCTGCATTTAAATGAACTTCATTCAAAGGAAGTTGTCTATAGACCCATGCCACTCGGCCATCACTGCCATAATTATCCATAATTCTCCTCATTGTTGTGTGAAACTCTTTACAATATCCACATTCAAAATCACCATATTCTATCACTATTACATCAGCATCAGGATCACCTAAAATATGATCATCTTTTGTTATTGGTTGAATTTTGGGTGATTCCTCAGTTAATTCAATATCATTTCTATTATTAAAAAATTCTCCTATAAAGTTTGTTCTTGAAATATAAATAGCACTAGCGATAACAATTCCTGAAATTAATATTGTAAATGTAAAACCTAACGAGTTATTTTTATTCATAATTATGATATTATTTATTTACTAAATTATATCACATGGAAATATTCTATTCATACTTAAATTCAATTTTACTAGGCTTGGTTCAAGCTATCACAGAGTTTTTACCAATTTCTTCTTCGGGTCATTTAATTATTTTTCGTGATTTAACAGATACACAAGTTGGATATGGTTTGGCATTTGACTCAGTTCTACAATTAGCAACCACTCTTTCCGTTGTTTTTTATTTTAGAAAAGATATTTATAGGTTGGTTAAGTCAGGTTTTTTAATGTTGAGTGGAAAACTAAAAGACACAACGGACAAAACAATAATTTTAGGGATTATTATAGGAACAATTCCTGCAGTTGTTTTTGGACTCCTACTAGAGGACTTAATGGACACAATTTTTAGAAATTCACTATTAGTTGCTGGAACCTTGGTTTTGGGTGCAGGTGTAATGTATTTAGCTGATAAACTTTCAAAACAAGACCGTGAAATATCGGTTAAGAATTCTTTTATGGTTGGTTTATTTCAATCATTAGCATTGATTCCAGGTATGTCTCGCTCAGGAATGACAATTTCAGGAGGATTATTTTTAGGTTTAAAAAGGGAAGTAGCAATCAGATTTAGTTTTTTGTTAGCAATTCCAGTTCTATTAGGGTCAGGTATTAAAAAAATGTTAGATTTAGGTTCTAGTGGATTATTAGAATCAGTTGGTGGGGAATTAGTGATTGGATCAGTAGTAGCATTTGTAATTGGATTAGTTGTAATTAAATTTTTAATTACTTATTTGAAAAATAATAGTTTCAAGTTGTTTATATATTATAGATTAGTTTTGGCCAGTGTTATCGTTTTAATTTATTTTGTTTAAATGTAAATATTTATTAAAATAAACTCTTTGTAATTGTTCCTCCACCATCATTATTTTTCCAATTTGTTGTATCAATAGGAATTTCAATAATTTCATTTGAATATTTATCTTTTAGTTTTAAAAAACCTTTTTCGATTGCATGATCAAAAACTTGTTTTGTAATCATTACATCCTCCTCACAATATTTTTTTATCTTGTCGATTTCACCAGTCTTCCACCATTCAACAGCTTGTAGACCATGGGCAATTTTGTTCTTTCCAAGAGTTGCAGCTGCAATGTCATCTAATTTAGGGCGGCGACCAAGTGATGCACGGATATCAACTAAAAGATCTATACTTTTAATTTGATTCAAATCACCAGCGTAATATTTATTCAAAAGTGGGATATCAAAATGATTTGAGTTGTAACCAATTATAGCATCTGTTCCTTCAAAGAAAGGCCACATTTTACTAAAATCATCAATCATAAAACTATGTAGAGAATCAGTCTTGCTGTCATATAGAGAAACAACTGAAATGTCCAAAGCAGCTGGATCACTAGATCCTACTTCTTGAAATATATTTTGAGTTTCAATATCAAATACAACGTAATTCATGGATTATAATTTTAACTTAAATATTTAGTTTTTCAAATTATCTTGAATATAAGAGAAAGCCTCTTCTTGATTCATTGTCTCTTCTGTTCCATTCCGAAGGTTTTTTATTTTTATTTTACCAGTCTTCTCTTCATCATCACCAATGAAAGCAACGAATGGAATATGTTTTTTATCAAAATATTTAATCTGGTCACCAATTTTTTTATTTGGGTAGTAACAAGAAGTATCCACCCCTTTTTCACGAAGTCTTTTTGCAATTGTAACTGCATAATCTGTTGAATTCTCTGATAGTATAGCGATACCTAAAATTGCAGGTGCAATTAGTTTTGGAAGTAAGTTACGAGATTCTAGAACATCTTTAAGCATTACATCTCCCATTCCAAATCCAATCGTTGGAATTTTATTTGTTCCAAACATTTCTAATAGATTGTCATAACGACCACCACCAAAAATAGAACGTCTGTTTTCTGGGTTAGTGTCAAAAATCTCAAAAACAATACCTGTATAATAATCAAAACCACGAACCATGTTTGGATCGAAAACAACGTTCTTAATTCCGAGATTGTTCAATTTTTCTGTTATTTTTTTAATTTCTGAATTCGGTTCTATAACAGTGTCATAATTTTTTCCAAGAATTTTAAAAGCCTGATCGTTGAAATCTTTAATTTTATCTTTTTTATCAAGTAATCTTGTAAATTCTTTTTTCTTTTCTTCGTCAAGTCCTAAATCTTCTAATGATTTTTCTAAAATTTTTCTATCATTAATTCTAATTACAAAATCGCTTTCTTTTAAACCAAAACGAGTCATTATTTTATAAGCTATATCAATGATTTCTACCTCTGCATCAATACCTTTAATACCAAAGATATCAGCATTCAATTGCCAATGCTCACGCAAACGTCCCTTTTGAGGTCTTTCATATCTAAAAACGTTAGGAATCGAATACCAACGTAATGGAAAATTCAATTCTCGTTGCTTTTTTGCAATCATTCTAGCTACCGTAGGTGTCATTTCAGGGCGAAGTGTAACTTTTCTGTTCCCACGATCAATGAAATTATAAGTTTGTTGGTTTACAATCTCATCGCTAGTTTTTGCTTCATATAATTCAGTAGATTCTAAAATTGAAGCAGAATAATGTTCAAAACCATAACTTTGTAATACTTCGTGCCATACAGAAGTAATATAGTCTAAAATTAACATATCTTCTGGATAGAAATCTCTGACTCCTTTATAACTAGATGTATCTATTTTTTTCATAACAACATTTTAGCAAAAAATCTTTTTTATTGCTAAAATTATATATATGGAAATTACTGAAAAAATTATCAACATTCCTCTTGCTCCTGAAGTCCTTTGGATTATGTTTGCTGGAGTCCTGTCATTTTTTCTTGTTATGACTTTTATTTTTCATCATCACTGGAAATACTACGGAATAAAAGGTAATCAAAAAGTTTTTGCTAGAGCACTTTTTTGGGTTATTTCTGTTTTCTTAATTTTATTAATGATTCTAGCGATACTATTTTTTGAAACAATATGATTGAATTTAGAGAAAATGAGCATACAATTTTTGAAATCAGAAAACACTGGTTTATTATTGCAACTGAATTAACAATATTAACTTTTTTAGCGTTTTTGCCATTATTAATTCCACAAATTTTAGAATCAATTAATATAGTAGTTATCTTTGGAGAGAGTGAAAGTTTTTGGTCTGTTTTTGTTTTTATGTATTCTTTTTATCTTTTAATGCTATGGATTATCGGTTTTGTTTTTTGGACTAATTATTATTTAGATGTTTGGATTGTTACAAATCAAAAAATTCTGGATATAGAACAAATTGGTTTATTTAGTAGAGAGGTTTCAATTCTTCATCTTGAAAGAATTCAGGATATAACAACTGAAACAAACGGTATAGTTAACACACTTGTTAAATTTGGAGACTTACATGTACAGACAGCAGGGCAACAAAGAGAGTTTATTATTCATAATGTTCCAAATCCGGATAAAATAGCAAAAAGAGTAAATGAAGTCTTGATGAAATATAAAGATAACCCTTCTTTTAGTTCAGATGAAATTTAGTTTAAAATATATATTTTATACATTTAGTAAAATATGTATAATAAAAACATGAATTTACAAAATATATTTGAAGTAATTAAAGATTGGGTTTTAGGTAGCGGTTCTCAAATAGTTATATTATTAATAGTTGGTTTAGTGATTTATAAATTTATAAGGCCTTTAATTTCTAGAGTGGTCAGAAAAGCAGTTACAGGTGATCCTGCTTTGACTGCAGAAGAAGAAGAAAGACGTGAGGATACATTAATAAGAATAATTAGCGGTACTATAAAAATTGCTACTATTGTTTTTATATTCCTAATGGTTCTTTCTGAGTTTGGGATTGATATTGCTCCCCTGATTGCCGGTGCTGGAGTTATTGGACTTGCGTTTGGTTTTGGTGGTCAATATTTAGTTAAGGATATTATTACAGGATTATTTATTATTTTAGAAAATCAATATCGTGTCGGTGATGTGGTAGAGATTGCGGGTACAGCAGGACTTGTGGAAGATATTAGTTTACGTGTAACAATTCTACGAGATTTAGACGGAACTGTTCATCATGTACCTCATGGTGAAGTTAAGAATGTCTCAAACATGTCAATGGGATTTTCAAGAGTAAATATGAATATTGGTGTTTCATATAGTTCGGATATAGAAAAGGTAAAAGAAGTGATTAATAGAGTTGGTATAGAATTATCTGAAGACTCAGAATTTAAAGATAAAATAATTGATCCTATTAAATATGTTAGAATCGATTCATTTGGAGATTCGTCTGTAAATCTAAAAGTGTTAGGAGAAACAAAACCTCTTGCTCAATGGGAAGTTGCTGGTGAAATGCGTATTCGATTGAAAAAAGCCTTTGATAAGGAAGGGATCGAAATACCATTTCCACAAATGGTTGTACACCAACAAAAGTAATTTAATTACGGAAAATTTTAAAAAACTACCAAATTATAGGTAGTTTTTTAATATAACTTTAACTTTGATTATAGATTACGAAAGTCTAATTGGTGAAGATTTAATTAATTGTATTATTTCTTCTTCATCGTCAGTAATTGTATACAAATCTATGTCTTCTTTATGAATTTTTTCTGCAGACAATAAGCTATCTTTGATAAACTTATCCAAATTATTCCAATAATTTTTACCAACTAAAATAACTGGTCTTTTTTCAATTTTTCCTGTTTGAATAAGTGTTAGAACTTCAAATAATTCATCTAATGTCCCAAAGCCTCCGGGAAAATAAATATACGCTTCTGCTGAAAAAGTTAAACATACTTTTCTTGTGAAAAAATAATCAAAATTAACTTCGTCTGTTAGATATTTATTTGAAGCTTGTTCATTTGGTAATTTTATATTTAGACCTAATGATTGTCCTTTCCCTTCGTGAGCGCCTCTATTAGCTGCTTCCATTATCCCTAAACTTCCTCCTGTTATTACTGCGTAATCTGGTAATTCTTCTACAATTTTTTTTGTTAAGTTTCTACAAACTATATAATCGGATTCACTTTCAAGAGTTCTAGCAGAACCAAAAACAGTAACTGATTTTTCGTGTTTTTTAATTAAATCAAATCCATCTTTTAATTCCTCACCAACCCTTTCAATTCTCTCGCGATTTTCTTTATTAAGTTTTTCTAATGTGATTGTTTCATATTCCGGCTTTTGCGGTCTGTTGTGTTGTGCATTCATATGTGTATGATTTTAAACTAATATTTGTTTAAAGGCAAAATAAAAGCAAAATTGGTTATAATGACTTATAATAATAAAAATGAAATTCAAGATTAAAAAGAAAATTAAAGGCTCTATAGGTAGGGCTGGAAAAATAAAAACCATGCATGGTGAAATTAAGACACCTGCTTTTGTAACTGTTGGAACTAAAGCTACAGTAAAAGCACTCACTCCCGAACAACTTGAAAAAGAAATAGGTTCACAAGTAGTTTTAGCAAATACTTATCATTTATTTTTACAGCCTAATGATAAAAGGGTACGAAATGCGGGTGGACTAAATAAATTCATGAATTGGAAGGGCCCAACCATGACAGATTCAGGTGGGTTTCAGGTTTTTTCACTCGGTGCCGCTTTTGGAAAGAATATAACTAAAATTACAAAAGAATCAGCACCAGAAATTCTATTGGAGGAATTCACTGAGACAAATAAAAAACATCGTGGGCAAATTGCTGAAAATTTCCAGCCTGCAAAAATTGATGAAAATGGTGTGATGTTTCGCTCTCATATTGATGGTTCTGCACATTACTTCACTCCTGAAAAATCGATAGAAATTCAAAATAATATTGGAGCAGATATTATTTTTGCTTTTGATGAATGCACTTCTCCTAATGAATCTAAACATTACCAATCGGAATCTTTAGATAGAACACATCGCTGGGCAAAGCGCTCATTAGAATTTCATAGAAAACAACAAGAAGCTGCTTTGAAAAATAAATTAGATGGTAAAAATTCTGAAAAGAATAAAGAGCAGAGTAGAGAATATTTAGAAATAATAAAAAACCAGGCAATCTTTGGAATCATTCAAGGGGGAAGATTCGAGGATTTACGTAAAAGATCAGCCAAAGCACTAGCAGAAATGGATTTTGATGGATATGGGATTGGTGGAAGCTTTCAAAAAGAGGATATGGTCAAGGGTGTAAAATGGGTAAATGAGATTCTTCCAGAAGAAAAACCTCGCCATTTGTTGGGGATCGGAGAACCAGAGGATTTATTTATGGCAGTTGAAAATGGTTGTGATTTATTTGATTGCGTTGCTCCAACTAGAATTGCTAGAAATGGTCAAGTTTATACAGGGGGTGGAAAAATTAATTTAAATAATTCAAAATTCCAGGATCAATTAGAACCTTTGGATGAAAAATGTGGATGTTATACTTGTAAAAACTATACTCGTTCATATTTAGCTCATCTATTTCGTGCTGATGAAATGCTTGCGTCAACACTAGCATCAATCCATAACTTGTATTTCATTGTCAATTTAGTTAAAAATATGAGAAAGATGATTTTGAAAGGGAAGTTTAGTGAGTATAAACATGAGTTTCTGAAGGAATACAAAAAATAATTTATATAAAATTAAACACAGTGGAAAAATTTAAACTTAAATCCGAATATAAACCAGCTGGTGATCAACCAAAAGCAATTAAAAAACTACTAGCTGGAATAAAAAATGGTGATACACACCAAACTCTTTTGGGTGTGACTGGTTCTGGAAAAACTTTTACCGTGGCAAACATGATTCAAGATGTTCAAAAACCAACACTTGTAATTGCTCATAATAAAACATTAGCGGCTCAATTAGCCCAAGAATATAAAGATTTCTTCCCTGAGAATGCTGTACATTATTTTGTTTCCTATTACGACTATTACCAACCTGAAGCTTATAAGCCTGTTACGGACACTTATATCGAAAAAGAAGCAATGGTTAACAAAGAGATTGAACGTTTGCGACATGCTTCTACCCAGGCATTACTCTCGAGAAAAGATGTAATTATTGTTGCATCCGTTTCATGTATTTATGGACTTGGTTCTCCAGAAGAGTATGAAAAAGTTAATTTAAAGTTTGAAGTGGGTTCAAAATTATCTCGTAAGGATTTTATTCGTAAATTGATTAATATTCATTATGATAGAACTAATGCGGATTTAGAGCCTGGTCAATTTCGTGCTATTGGTCAATCAATTGAGATTATGCCAGTTTCGGAAAAATTCATAATTCAGATTCAATTTGATATGGATAAGATTTCTTATATTCAAAAAATAGATGGACTTAATAAAACAATTATTCAAGAAAACATAAAAAGTTATTTTCTGTTTCCTGCAAAACATTTTATTGCTAGTGAAGATGTGATAAAGAAAGCGGTAAAAAGTATCGAAGGAGAACTTGAAGAAAGTTTGAAAGATTTAGATAAGAGAGGAAAAATTTTGGAAGCAGAAAGATTAAAACGTCGAACTAGATATGACATCGCAATGATTCGCGAAGTTGGATATTGTAATGGAATTGAAAATTACTCTCGTCATTTTGACGGTCGTCTTCCTGGTTCAACACCAAATACTTTATTGAATTATTTCCCACATAAAAAAATTAAAAATGAAAAAGGCGAGGAAATTTTAGTTCCTGATTTTCTAACTGTGATTGATGAATCTCATGTTGCTGTGCCTCAGATTGGTGGAATGTATGCAGGAGATCGCTCTAGAAAGGACACACTTGTAGAGCATGGTTTTAGGCTTCCTAGTGCAAAAGACAATAGGCCTTTACAATTTGAAGAGTTCGAAAAAGCTACAGGACAAAAACTCTACACTACTGCTACGCCAGGAAAATATGAAATTGAAAAAAGTTCAATTGTTGCGGAACAAATTATTCGTCCAACTGGTTTGGTAGACCCACAAATTGAAATTAAACCAATCATAGAAAAAGGAAAGTACAAAGGTCAGGTTCTAGATTTTATTGATCAGGCTGAAAAAGAAATTAAAAAAGGTGGTCGTGTTCTTGTAACAACTCTTACTAAAAAAATGGCAGAGGATTTATCTGAATACCTAAAGGACAGAAAAATAAAATCTGAATATATTCACAGTGATGTTAAGACAATGGAGAGAATTGATATTATTTCCAATTTTAGAAGAGGTGAATTTGATATTTTAGTTGGTGTTAACTTACTTCGTGAAGGACTCGATATGCCCGAAGTCACAATGATTGGAATATTGGATGCTGATAAGGAAGGTTTTTTACGTAGTGAGACAGCACTTATCCAAACTATTGGTCGTGCAGCACGTAATGTTGACGGTAGGGTAATTCTATATGCAGACCATTTAACTGGTTCACTTGATAGGGCAATAAAAGAAACTGATAGGCGTCGAAATATCCAAATTGCATATAATGAAAAACATGGAATTACTCCTAAAACCATTATTAAATCAATTCATGATATAGCAGAACAAATTAAAACTGATCATCAAAGTGCAGTAGACACCCTAATGAAGGTTGATGCTGATTTAGTTAAAAAAGATCCTACTAAATTAATGAAAAGGAAAGAAAAACAAATGAATGCAGCTGCTAAAATATTAGATTTCGAGACTGCTGCAATTCTACGTGATGAAATGAAACAACTTCAAGAAATCATTGATAATGATGAAAAAAATAAGAAAAAAGAAAATGTTTCAAAAAAAAGAAGTAAATTTAAATAGTTTGTATGTATATAAATAATGTTGACGAAAAGTACTTTCAATGTAGAATTCAAACCTGGTCTTGTTCTTTCTATATATTGGAGGAGATAGAAGACTTTAACTACAACTAAAACAATCAAAAAAAAGGAATCAAGTGCAAGAAATAAAAAGGAAACTACTGGTCGTTGTTGGACTAACGTGTGCTGGTAAGGGTTATCTGTTAAGAAAACTTATAGCCTTAGGGTTAGGTGTTACTGAATCTGACATGGGTGACATAATTCGCCACCTCAAAAGATGTGATCCAAACTTTGCTAACAAAGTTAACCAAAAACAAAAATCAGGTGCATTCTGCGCGGATGATCTAGTTAACCACTTGGCGACAGATAATTTGGAAGAACTTTCCAAAAGACCTATTGTTTATCTAAGTGGTTATCCAAGAACATTTACTCAATTAAATCATTTTCTTGAGCTGCCAATTGTGGATAGTCATGATGTTTCAGTCATTCATATTAATACCCCGCAAAATATCTGCATCAAAAGGGCAGAAGCTGACCAAAGAGGTAGAGATGACGATAATGGTACATCTGTCCAACAAAAATTATCCGATTATAATAGTGAGACTCGTTATGTAATCGATGAGCTAAGAAAGATATTTCCTTCCTCCGAAATCAATGGACAGGAAACTGATAAAAAGGCTTTGGACTTAATAATCGAACAGGGGTTACAAGCCTTTGTAGATTTAAGTCAAGTCTCTGATGAAACGAAAGAAGAGTATGATTTTTCTAAAATTGAAGAGTTTCAGGAAAATCAATTATCCGAAGTACAATTTACTATTTAGTTATAAGATATTCTTCTCCAAAGCAAAACACCCGACTTCAAAACTCGGGTGTTTTTTCTTGTTTACTTTACTTCAAAAATAAGTAAAATAAACTTTACGTAAATATTTAATATACAACCTATGCCCAAAGCACAGGGAGTTCAATTATGTCAGAGAAGAAACAAATAAAAAAAGATGAGCAAATCATAATTAAGGGTGCGAGAACACATAATCTTAAAAATGTTAACCTAGAAATTCCACGCAACAAGATGGTGGTTTTCACTGGACTTTCAGGTTCTGGAAAGTCATCTCTTGCTTTTGATACTATTTTTGCCGAAGGCCAACGTCGTTATGTCGAATCACTTTCCGCATATGCTCGACAATTTTTAAATAAAATGCAAAAACCTGATGTAGATGAAATTCAAGGACTTTCTCCTGCAATTTCTATTGATCAAAAATCGCGATCAAACAATCCACGTTCAACTGTTGCAACAATTACTGAAATTTATGATTACATGCGTATCCTTTTTGCACGTGTTGGTCGCCCTCATTGTATGGAATGTGGTCGAGAAATTAAAAAACTTTCTAAGGAAGAAATTCTAAATACAGTCCTAAAACAAGTAGACGAAATAACCTTACAATCTTCAAAAACATCTAAAAAAATAATGGATGTTGATGTAGATAATGATACTCTGCAAATTTATTCACCAGTTATTGTTGGAAGAAAGGGAGAATATTATCAGTTGTTATACGATATGTTAGCTAAAGGTTTTCAAAAGGCTAAAATTGATGGAAAAGTATACTCACTTCGTGACAAAATCGTTTTATCAAAAACAAAAAAACACAACATAGATATTTTAGTTGATGAACTTTACCTTTCTGAAATTAAATCAAAATCAGAAGATGTAAAGGAGCGTCTTTCAGAAGCGATTGAAAATTCTATTGATATGTCAGAAGGACTTCTTAAAATTGTAACTAACGAAGAAGAACGTTTGATGTCATCAAAATTCATGTGTCCTTATGATGGTTTTTCTTTTCCTGAAATTGAACCTCGTCTCTTTTCATTTAATTCACCTCATGGCGCATGTCAAGAATGTAATGGACTTGGAACAAAGCACCTTTTTGGAGATGATCCATGTTTAATTTGTGAAGGAAAACGTTTGAGACCAGAAGCAATGCATGTTTTACTTCCAAATACTAAAACTAATATTGATGATGTTACCAGTTTGTCTGTAAAGGATTCAATGGATTTTTTCTTAGGACTTGAACTTAATAAAAATGAAAAAGAAATTGCTAATGTTGTGATGAAGGAAATTACTGAACGCCTAGAATTCATGAATAATGTTGGAATTGAATATTTGACCCTTAATCGTCGCGCTCACACTCTCTCAGGTGGAGAAGCACAACGTATTCGTCTTGCCTCACAGCTTGGTTCTGGTCTTGTTGGTGCTACTTATGTTCTAGATGAACCTACTATTGGTCTACATTCTCATGATAATGACCGTCTGATTCAAACTCTCCTTGATCTGCGTGATGCAGGAAATACAGTTATTGTTGTTGAGCATGATGAAGATACTATTTATGCAGCAGACCATCTAGTAGATATTGGACCTGGTGCCGGTGTGCACGGTGGAGAGATTGTCGTTTCTGATGATTTAAATAAGTTACTTTCTGCAAAAACTAATCCAAGTAAGTCAAACACTCTTGATTATCTTCGTGGAGATAAATTAATTGAAGTTCCAGAAAAACGTCGTTCTCAGGACAAAGGAAAAATTCAAATCAAAGGTGGAAAAATATTTAATATTGAAAATATGAGTGTGGATATTCCACTTGGAAAATTCTTAACAATTACAGGAGTTTCTGGTTCTGGAAAATCATCTTTTATTTATGAAATTTTATATAAAAACTTGAGAAATCGTTTCGACCGAAGATATAAATCAGACAAGCTTGAAAATTGTTCTTCGATAACTGGGACTGAGTATTTAGGACGTGCAATTTTAATAGATCAATCTCCAATTGGTAGAACTCCTCGTTCAAACCCTGCTACATACACCGGTGCTTTTACTTTTATCCGTGATTTATTTTCTGAAACTTCAGAGGCACGAGCTCGTGGATGGAAACCTAGTCGATTTTCATTTAATGTGAAAGGTGGACGTTGTGAAGCTTGTCAGGGTAATGGTTATATTGCTGTCGAAATGCATTTTTTGCCAACTGTCTATGTTCCTTGTGATATTTGTTCTGGAAAGCGTTTTATGAAAGAAACTCTAGAGATTACTTTCAAAGAAAAAAACATTTACGATATTTTAAAAATGACAGTTGAAGAAGCACTAACTTTCTTTATGGATATTCCAGCAATTTATGACAGATTGAAATCACTTGATGATGTAGGTCTCGGGTATTTAGAGCTTGGTCAATCTGCAACAACTCTTTCAGGTGGAGAAGCACAACGTGTAAAAATTTCTTCAGAATTGTATCGTGCGCATCTTCAAAAAACTATTTATATTTTAGATGAGCCAACTATCGGACTTCATTATGAAGATGTGAAGAAACTAATTGAGATTTTACAGAAATTAGTTGATAAGGGAAATACAGTTGTTGTTATTGAACACAACATGGATCTTATTAAAAGTTCCGATTATATTATCGATATTGGACCAGATGGAGGTGAGAATGGTGGAAAAATTGTTGCAAAAGGGATTCCAGAGCAAGTTGCTGAATCAGGAAAAGGGTATACAGGTGATTATTTGAAAAAAACTCTCGCCAGAAAGGTTAATAGGAAGAAGTAAAAAAATATTATTAATAAGATGTTTTTTAATACAGACTTGTTATAATTTACATTAATTATAAGTTAATATTTTTAAGGTTATGTTTAATTATAAAAAAGTTCTATTTCTTTATATTGTTTTATTAATAGTAGGAATTTTTTCTATCCAAACAGTTTCTGCTGCAGATTATTATATGCGTTCTGACGGGACTGCTGTGGATAAATCTAGTGCAACCTCTTGTAGTGATGCCTCTACATCGATGAGTGTGTCTACTCATAATTCATCAACTTTTTCTGCTGGAGATAATATTTATATTTGTGATACTGGAGGTGATTATTCAGTAGAATTAACTATCCCATCTAGTGGAACATCAGCTAATCCAATTTCTTATATAGGTGTTGGAAGTTCAACATGGAATATGTCAGGAAGAAATTGGTATACCAATACTAAGGATAATAATATTATCCTTAATTCAACAGGAAACTATTCTTTGCACCTTAATGGAACAGATAATCTAATTTTTAGAAATTCAACCTCTACTGCCGCTAGTGGAATTTTTATTCAAAATTCCAACACTACAACAATAGAAGATTCAACTATATCATCGACAGGAACTAATAAGGATGCAATTTGGATTTCTGGAGGTGCAAACTATACAATAACAAATTTAAATGTTACTTCATCTTTAAGGTATGGAATATATTTACAAGGTGTATACGGATCAAATACAATTTCCGATAGTTCAATAAATAACACTATTTTCCAAGGTATAAATATTATCAATCAGAACAATACAAAGATTTATGTATCAAATACCACTCTAACTAATGTTGGAACTAATGGAGGAGCACAAAGTTCAGGAATTAATTATGATGGTTTAAATAAAACCAATTTAATTTTTGATATTGATAATGTCGAAATAAATAATGCAAGCGGTTTTGGAGGATTCTATATAATTAATGCACCTTTTGAAACTACAAGAGGTTTAATAAAAAATACAACAGTAGATAACTCTGATTACGGTATATATAAAAGATTCATCTAATATTGATATTAAAAATTCAACCACTTCAAACAGTTCAAATGATGGTATATATTCAACATCAGTAAATGATGATATTTTAATTTCCGAAGTTTCCGTTTTTAATAATGGTAGAGACGGTATTTCATTTGTAGATTCTTCAACAAACGGAACTGTTAGATATAGTAAAATATACGATAACGGAACTGATTTTTCAGGTAAAGGAGATGGTATAACCCTGCATGCAAATAATACTGGCTTCACTTTTCATCATAATCTTATATATGGGAATCTTAATTCTGGATTTGCATTAGTTCAAAATCCAACAGCTAATATTTATAATAACACAGTATACTTTAACGGTGATCCAGACGGTTTAAATGTCGGTGTTAGAGGAGGGTTTTATAATTCAGGGACAGGTGGAATATTTACCTTAAAAAATAATATTTTTGTGGGCAATTATCCACAAGAAATACATATCGATGAATCATCTGTCTATTCAGCTTCTGACTTTGATTATAATCACTATTATCACGTCGGTAACGGGGTTACTGAATCTAATTTTTCTGATATTGGACCAGGAAGTATTAGCTGGAGCACATACAATACAACCAATGAAAGTAACTCTAGTTATGGAGACCCATTATTCACAAATGCAGGAACTGACTTCACCCTACGATCTACATCTCCAGCAGTTGATACTGGAGTAGATTTAGGTTCAGATTATGATGATGCTATTGATCCAACATATGTATGGACAGATAATATCTCAACATACGATCAAGATCTGAGAGGTTCTGGTTGGGAAATGGGAGCATACATTTTACCAGTTCCTTTTGCACCAACAATTGGGCTGCCTGATGTTTTATCAGATTCAAGTATTAAATGGAGTTTTACAGATAATGCGGATGATGAAACAGGATTTAAGCTTTATGACAACACTGATTCACTAGTAGAGACTGATGCTACAGCTAATCTGTCTTATATAAACGAATTAAGTCTTTCAGAAAATACTAGTTATTCTGGTCGGTATATAAAAGCATATAATAGTTATGGTGAGAGTCCTGCGTCAGCAACATCAACATCAACCTATACAGAAGTAGGAGATCCTACTAATTTATCTAGTGATTCTGAAAGAAGAGAAATAATTCTTTCAGTTGATACTTTTTTGAATCCTGGTTTGGAACAGTCAGGATATTATTTTTCAAATATATTAGGTGAAAATTCAGGATGGATTAAAACTAACATATGGCATAATGTAGATTTATCATGCGGTGAAGAATACAATTATAATGTTAAGTATAGGAATGGAGAAGGGGTTGAAACAAATGTTTTGTCATTAAGTGACGAAACATCTAACTGCACAACATCATCTGGTAGCAGAAGAAGGTTTGTTGAAAATAATACCACTGAAATAATTCAATCAAACAGTTCAATAACATCTGATAATATAGATGATATAATTTTATTGATTATTTCAATATTATCTAAGAACAAGCAAGGGGCCGGTATTATTCAAACTTCTAATTTTGAGAAATTTACCTACCCATTATATGAAGGTTTAGAATCAGAAAAAGTTAGAGAATTACAAGAGTTTCTTGCGACTGACCCAGATATTTATCCAGAAGCTATAATTTCAGGATATTTTGGGCAATTAACCAGAAAAGCAGTTCAAAGATTTCAAATTAAACACCAAATAGTGGCAACGGAAAAAGATCCTGGTTACGGATATGTTGGACCTAAAACAAGAGCTAAAATAAACTCACTTATAAAATAAAAAGTGGTGTTGCTTTACAAATAAATTATTTATTGTGTTGTGTTTTTAGAAACAATAAACTAGAACAATCAAATAGGAGGTAAAAATTAACTTTCATCCAAAATACTTATCAGAAAATACAACTCAAAGAGACTGTCATATTTTAAGATCAATTACAGAAGTTATTATTGACTTAAAAAATTATTGCTGTGACCTTGATTTGAATCAACAGAATTTTTCATTAAATTGTCACATTTTTTGTAGAGCTTTAGCGCCTGTAATTTAGGATGTTAAAGTTGTTGATGGGCATTATGTTGGTATTAATTTAGCCAAAATAGGCGAAGGTAAGACAACACTTAGTCATTGTAATCATTCGTGGTTGCAAACTAAAGATGGTTCAATAATCGACGTATATCCTGTTGGTTTTATCACAATGACACCAATACTTGTAGCGTCAACTGGCGACATGTCTAGGTTTGGTAAATCTATGTATGTAAAAGATTCCGAAATCACTAGAGAAGTCGTAAATCGAAAACTATACAGAAATGTAAGAGTTACCCAAAAGCACTTAAAAGAATCAATCAGAATCACGAAATCGAGATTTAACCAAGATTGAATAATCTCAAATCTACAAACAGAAATGTTTGTAGATTTTTTATTTAAAAAAAAGTCGAGAGCTAGAAGCTCTCGACTGTATTAATATTGTGTGCAATTAGACTGAAATCATCACGATTCCATACATCGCCTTTGATTTTTTCACCCTCCAAAATTCTAGGCATCCAAATTTTATCAGACTCCATGAATTGATCCCAATCAGGTAATTTATCCAAAGGAAACCAAGTTGGATCATTCATTTCATCCGAGGTTTTAGGCATACCAATAATATTATTAGCAATGTAAAAATGGACTGTAAATTCTAGAACATTTCCGTTATGAAAAGTAATAACAGCTACCTTATCTAGAAACTCTTTCTTGATTTTGGCACCATTACTTTCTTCTTGAAATTCTCTGACAGCACAATCCTCTTGTGTTTTATCAACCTTCGGATCAAAGCCACCACCATAACCATTCCATTTTCCAATACCTAACACACGAGTCTTTTTTGCTAAGAGAATTTTTCCATTCTTAATAACAAATATAACTGTTCCTGTTTTAATTTTCATTCTATTCTGCATTATACATACTTTATATTTATTTCAAATGGTGTAATTTAAATATATGAATTTAGAGGATTTCAAAAAAATAGATTTACCTGACAATCCTGGTGTTTATTTCTTTAGGGAAGGAAAAACAAAAACATCAAATATTTTATATATTGGTAAGGCAACTTCACTGCGAGATCGTGTCCGTAGTTATTTTTCCAATGATTTAATTAAAACTCGTGGTCCTGCGATTATAGACATGATCACAAAATCACAGACTGTGACTTTTCAAAAAACCGATTCTGTTTTAGAGGCATTAATGTTGGAAGCGAACTTAATCAAAAAATATAAACCAAAATACAACACAAAAGAAAAAGATGATCGCAGTTACTACAGAGTAATAATAACAGATGAAGAATTTCCTCGTGTTTTAGTGGTGCGTGAACGAGAACTAAAAGTTCAAAAAGGTAAATACAAAATACGTGAGGAATTTGGACCTTATCCAAATGCTGGACAACTAAACGAAGCACTTAAAATAATTCGTAAAATTTTTCCATTCTTTGATACTAAAAAAATTGTTTCTGAAATGAACGAACGAGATCAAAGGATGCTTAATATGAAAACTTCTATTGGACTTTATCCTGATATTTTTTCTGATAATCCAAGCAAAAAGGTTTCCAAAAAAGAATACACTCAAAATATTAAAAACATTAAAAGTTTTTTTGAAGGAAATAAAAAAAAGATTCTTCGTGATTTAGAAAAACAAATGAAAGCTTATGCAAAAGAACGCGAATATGAAAAAGCAGAAAAAATAAAGGGAAAAATTTTTGCTGTAAATCATATAAACGATGTAATGCTCATCAAGGAAGATGCTAGAAATCTAGGAAAAGAATTTAGAATTGAAGCATATGATGTTGCACACACAATGGGAGATTCTAGTGTTGGTGTTATGACAGTTTTTGAAAATAATACTGCTGTAAAAAATGAGTACAAGAAGTTTATATTACGAAATACTGAAAAAGGTGATGACTACGGTGGGCTTCGTGAGATTATACGTCGTAGGTTTAATCATAAAGAATGGACTTTTCCAGATTTGATTGTAACTGATGGTGGAAAGGGACAAAAAAATGTAGCTTCAAAAATTATAAAAGAATTAGGGCTTAACATTAATATTGTCAGCGTAGTTAAAGATGAAAAACATAAAGCTCGTGACATTCTTGGTAATAAAAAAATAATTGAAAAACATAAAACATCTATTCTGCAAGTTAATGATGAAGCACACAGGTTTGCAATAAACTTCCACAGAAACAAGATGCGTAAGCGCCTCAAATAAAAACTCTGTGCTAAAATATAGTTAATGAAAAAGATTATTGTTCTAAGAGGTGGGCCATCAAGCGAACATGAAGTTTCTCTAAAAACAGGGAAGTCTGTTATTAATCAACTCCAAAACGATTATAAAATTACAGATATAATTATTGATCATGAGGGTGTTTGGTACTTATCTGGTATTGCTATTGATCCGAGTAAGGCTGTGCGTGGAATCGATTGTATTTTTAATGCTATGCATGGTGAATATGGAGAAGACGGTACTGTTCAAAAAATTCTTGAAAAACTAAAGATCCCATATACTGGCTCTCAAGTTTTAGGATCTGCTCTTGCTATGAATAAGGTTATGACGAAGGATGTTTATAAAAGATATGGAATAAAAACTCCTCTTCATAGGGTTGTCTATGCAAAGGATGAAGTTGATAAAACTGCAATAGATTTATATAAAACCTTTCCAATGCCAGCAGTTTTGAAACCTGTTTCTAGTGGTTCGTCTGTAGGGGTTTCAATTGTTAGAGATTTTCAATCATTACGAGATACTTTAGTTAGTTTATTTTTAAGATATGACAGGGTACTCGTTGAAGAATATATTGAAGGTAAAGAAGCAACGGTAGGAATTATAGAAGAATTCAGAGGGGATAAGTTTTACAAATTATTACCAGTTGAAATAAGAAAACCTGTAGATAAAGATTTTTTTGATTATGAAGCGAAATATTCGGATATTTCACAAGAGTTGTGTCCAGGAGAATTTTCTCCAGCTGAAAAGCGATTAATGCAGGAGATGGCTGCAAAATCTCATGATGCACTAGGTTTACGTCATTATTCGAGAACCGACTTTCGTATTCATCCGAAGAGAGGAATTTATGCGTTGGAAACAAATTCGCTTCCTGGCCTTACAGACCAATCATTGATGCCAAAATCACTAGAACCAATTGGAGCAACTTATAAAGAAATGTTGACTCATATAATTAATCTAGCAACTTCAAAGAAATAATTTGACTATTCATAAAAATATGTTATCGTTTTTTTTGATGAACATTAATAAAGCATTACTCGTATCAATGTTAACCTTGATTATCTCTATTGTAATGGTTGTATTCTCAATAAAAAACAATATAAATGAATTAAAGTTAGTATCATGGTTTACTATGGTCATGTCCCTTATGTCAGTAATATTTTTCTTGATTGTAAGATCTGACTTAAAACGAAAAGGTAGAAGTCTAGTAATCCGATAATAAGACATCTTGTTATCACAGCGCTCATTAAATTGAGCGCTTTTTTCTTGCATGAATTTTTAAATAAGGTAATATTTCTTTTATCCCAATGAGAGATGAATGCATTGGGCCTTGTATCTTCGATACACAGCCCTGCACTCGGATGATATGAAAGTAAACTTTCACCCATCCTCGTTTGGGCCTGTAGCTCATCTGGTAGAGCGCCTCACTTGCACTGAGGAGGTGGCGGGTTCGAGTCCTGTCAGGTCCACATAATGAAAGCACAGCATTTTGACATTTTAGGAACAGTAGTATTTTTATTTATAACTTTCATGTCATTTAGAAGTTTAGTCGGAGACAACCCACTGCCTGAATGGTCACTTTATATTTTACTTCTTATTGGTATATTAGGTTTAATAATTGATAGTTCTATTGTTTACAATTTTTTCATTAAAAGAAAAAAATAAATTATGCTCCATCAACCTAAACTTTTTTATATAGGAATAAAAGGAATTATAATAAAAGATAATAAGGTATTAGTTTTAAAAAGAGTTAAAGAAGATGTTTAATATTGGGACTTACCAGGAGGAAGAATAAATAAAGATGAGAATCAATTTGACGCATTAAAAAGAGAGGTGCAGGAAGAAGTGCCATCAATAAAAAATATTAAAATTGGTAATATTATAAGCTCCTGCAGTTTTAATCTAAATCTAGAAGAAGGTGGTTTATTTTTTGTTTTTTATGAAATAAATGTAGATATGGACGAGGTTATTTTAGGAAATGAGCATTCTGAATATAGATGGATTTCATTAAATGAACTAGATTCTATAAAAAATAATACTTTTGAAGGTCGTTATGATGCAATAAAAACTAGTTTATTAAAACAATAATAAATGATAAAATAACCCAACTTAAAAGATTAATTTAAATAAAAAAACATGTTCAATTTTGTACTAAAAAAGATGATGAAGCAACAACTTAAGAATTTACCACCTGAACAAGCAGAAAAAATTATGACTGCTTTTGAAAAGGACCCAAAATTCTTTGAGCAAATTGCAAAAGAAATAAAAGAAAAAACAAAAAACGGCGCAAACCAGCAAAACGCTTCTATGCAAGTAATGATGAAGCACAAGCAAAAATTGCAAGATTTGATGAAATAGACTAATCTCAACCCATGTCACTATCAATCGGAATCGTTGGACTACCTAATGTTGGAAAATCAACACTGTTCAACGCTCTAACAAAAAAATCAGTCCCATCAGAAAACTATCCGTTCTGTACTATCGACCCATCTGTCGGTGTTGTTGCTGTTCCTGATCCTCGTCTGGAAAAACTTTCAATAATGTCTAATACTCAAAAAACTATTCCTGCAGTTGTAGAATTTACTGACATCGCAGGTCTTGTAAAAGGAGCGTCAGAAGGTGAAGGGCTTGGTAATAAATTCCTAGCAAATATTCGTGAAGTAGACGCTGTTGCACAAGTTGTCAGAATTTTTGAGGATCCAGAAGTAATTCATGTTCACGGGGAAGTAAATCCTATGTCAGATATAGAAGTAATCAACCTAGAGCTTATTTTAGCTGATAGAGAAACTGTTTCAAAAAGAATGGGTAATCTAGCTAAAGAAGTTAAAAGTGGCGACAAAAAGGCAGCTAAAGACCTAGAATTGCTCACAAAATTAGACAAAGCACTCGATGAAGGACAACTTGGTAATACAGTTGAATTTGAGGAAGAAGACAAGAAAATTGTTAAAACTTTTAATTTAATAACAACAAAACCTTTCTTTTATGTTTTGAATAAAAAAACAGGAGCACAAAATTTAGATGATTTAAAAGATGCACGATATCAGGAATTAATGAAATTCATGGATGAATCAGGAAGCGATTATGTAATTGTTGACGCTGGACTGGAACATGAAATTAAAGATTTAGATAACGAAGAGAAAAAAGAGTTTCGTACAGACGGTGGAAATGAAGACGGAATTGATAATTTAATTAAAAAAGGCTATGAAGTTTTAGATTTAGTAACTTATTTCACAACTGGTGAAAAAGAAACTCGTGCTTGGACAACAAAACGAAATTCAACAGCTCCAGTTGCAGGTATGGCAATTCACACAGATTTTCGTGACAAATTTATTCGCGCAACTGTTATTGAATGGGAAAAACTACTAGAAGTTGGGTCACATAGTGCCGCTCGTGAAAATGGAACACTTCGTACAGAAGGAAAGGAGTATATTGTTAAGGATGGTGATGTTATAGAGTTTTTAGTTTAAATAAAAAGGTCACCGTTTGGTGACCTTTGTTTTATGTAACTTTTGAAATTTGTGTTCTTGCTTGATTTAACCTATATCGTTGTGCTTTATAGGAAGATTTTTTTATTGATGATATTGTGGACTCAACATCCCTTTCATTTTCAATAAGATTACCAATTCCATCAATCGTGAAATCATATCCTTTACCAATGCATGCACTCAAAAAAGTTCTAATTTCTTCAACTTCTGTTTTTAATAAATACATAATTCAATGTCCTTTTGTAGATTTAACCAGAAAACATATTTTTTAGCAAATGACATAGGCTTTTTTTATACTTAAAAACCTGCTACCATTTAACATTATGGACTCAAACAAAAAACAAGGAATTTTAAAATGGACACTTATTTTAAGCATAGTTATCGTTATTAATTTATTTTTTAATGTTGCACTAAGTTTAGTTTTTAATTCACCTGAATATGATGAGTATTGCCAAACTGAGCAAGTAAATAAAGTAGCTGAAGACCAGCAAGAATGTCTTGCAAAAGGTGGGCAATGGAATGAGTATGAAAATCCTAAGCCAGTACCACTAAGTGTAGAACAAGATACACAACGAGAAATTACTGGTTATTGTAACGAGCAATATGAATGTCAAAAAAACTATCAAACAGCCAGAGAAAATTATGAAAAAAATGTATTTATATCACTTATCACCCTTGGTGTAATAACATTAATTCTTGGATTAGTTCTAAATTCAAATGTTGTTATGGGAACAGCACTGTCACTAGCAGCAGTTTTGAACTTTGTAATTGCTTCAGTACGCTACTGGTCATCAGCCCATGAAATTACTAAACTTATAATTCTTGCGATTGCTCTTGTTGCACTAATCTACATCGCTTATAAAAAATTTAGTGATAAAATTTCTTAATCAAAACTAAAACGATTTAAAATGGAAGGATACGATCATAAAAAAATAGAAGGAAAATGGCAAAAGTTTTGGGAAGAAAATAAAACTTTTAAAACAGAAGACAAAGTTGAAGGAAAAGATAATTTCTACACTCTTGTTGAATTTCCATACCCGTCAGGCGATCTACATGTTGGACATTGGTATGCATTTTCAGTAACGGATATTTATGCAAAATATCAACGTCTTTTAAGAAAGAACGTTCTTTTCCCAATTGGTTTTGATTCATTTGGTCTTCCTGCCGAAAATGCAGCTATTAAGCGTGGACTTGATCCAAAAAAATGGACATACGAAAATATCGAAACAATGAAAGATCAAATGAAAGTGATGGGAGCTTCTTTTGATTGGGATAGAATGGTTATTACTTCTGATCCTGAATATTATGGTTGGACACAGTGGATTTTTACTCAAATGTTCGAACGTGAACTTGCTTACAAGAAAAAAGCATCAGTTAATTGGGATCCTGTTGATAAAACTGTTTTAGCCAATGAACAAGTCCTACCTGACGGAACTGCTGAACGTTCAGGTGCAGTTGTTGAAAAAAAAGAAATAGACCAGTGGTTTATCAAAATTACTGATTATGCAGAGCGTCTTTCTGATGATTTAAATGAACTAGAATGGCCAAAGGAAATAAAAGAGCAACAAAAAAATTGGATTGGAAAATCACACGGTGCTGAACTTACTTTCGATATTAAAGATTCAGAACAAAAGATAAAAGTCTTCACTACAAGACCAGATACTTTGTTCGGGGTTACTTACGTTGTTCTAGCACCAGAGAGTGAATTAGTTAATGAACTATCAGATAAAATTTCAAATTTAGATGAAGTAAAAAAATACATCGAATCAGCCAGCAAGAAATCTGAAATTGATAGAACTAAAAATGAAAAGGAAAAGACTGGTGTAAAGCTAGATGGAGTTTTTGCAATTAATCCTGCTACCAAAGAAGAAATCCTTGTCTTTGTTGCTGATTACGTATTAGGTGCGTATGGAACAGGAAGTGTTATGGCGGTTCCTGGTCACGATGAACGTGATTATGCTTTTGCAAAGAAATTTGATATGCCGATTAAGTATGTTATTTCTCCACATAGAGTTGATCCAGTAAATTCACCACAGAAGGATAAAGAAACTGTTGAACGGCAGAATGTTCATGTTCTTTTAGTTAATAAAGAACAAAATAAAGTAGGTTGTCTACATTGGAAAGAACACGATTGGAAAACCTTTATTGTAGGAGGGGTTGAAGGAGAAGAAGATGATATTGCAGGAGCAAGGAGAGAAGTTTACGAAGAAACTGGTTACAAAAATCTTAGGTTTATTAAACATCTTAATTCGGTTCCTGTTATTGCAGAATATTACGCAGCACACAAAAATCACAATAAAAAAGTTAGTGTTACTGGATTAGTTTTTGAATTAGAAAATGAAGAAAAAGATGAAATAACAAATGATGAAGATTCTAAGCATGAATTAGTTTGGTACGACTTTGATAAGAAAACTTTAGAATCAACAATCAACCCTTGTGCAGAATTGGATATCTGGATGAAAGGGTTAGATGATAATCATTGTTATCCAGAAGAAGGAATTCTAACAAACTCTGAGGAATTCAACGGATTAACTTCAAAAGAAGCAAAAGAAAAAATTACAAAATTTGTTGGTGGGGAAACAAAAACTACCTTTAAATTAAGAGATTGGTCAGTTGGTCGTCAAAGATATTGGGGAACTCCAGTTCCAATTGTTTATGATCCTGATGGAAAACCTCATTCAATTCCAAAAGAACATCTTCCATGGACACTTCCGACAGATGTAGACCATACACCAACAGGTGAACCACCTTTGGCAAAATCAAAAGAGCTAAAAGAAAGAACGGAAAAAATATTTGGAGAAGGGTGGACTCCGGAGGTAGAAACACTCGATACATTCATTGATTCATCTTGGTATTTTATGCGTTATACGGATTCTAAAAATTCGAATGAAGTAGCTTCACAAGAAAAACTTTCAAATTGGTTGCCAGTAGATTTTTATTCAGGTGGTGCAGAACACACTACACTTCACCTTTTGTATTCTCGTTTCTTTTACAAATTTCTTAATGATATTAGCGTAGCGCATACAAATGAACCATACAGATATCGTCTAAATAGGGGACTTATTTTAGGAACAGATGGTAATAAAATGTCTAAATCAAAAGGAAATGTAATTAATCCAGATGAAATAGTTGAAAAACTTGGTTCTGATACTGTTCGTCTGTATCTTGCATTCATAGGTCCATATAATGAACCTGGATATTACCCATGGGATCAAAATGGAGTTGTTGGTGTTCGTCGTTTTCTTGAAAAAGTATGGCGTATTTCAGAAAATAACATTTCAAATTCATCATCTCCAAAAGTGATTTTAGAATTAAATAAAGTCATTAAAAAGGCACGCATAGATTACCCAGAATTGAAATTTAACACAGTTGTTGCTGGGATGATGAGTTTTATGAACGTTGTCGAAAAAGATTCAATTTCAAAGGAAGACTTTCTAAAATTTATAATTTTAATGTCACCGTCAGCTCCACATATTTCTGAAGAATTATTTAGTATTTTTTCAGAATCAAAAGAATCTGTATTCGATCAGAAATTACCAGAATTTAATGAATCAATTTTGTCTCAAGAGCAAAAAATATTAGGAGTTCAGATAAATGGAAAAGTGAGAGCAGAAATAGGAATTTCAGAGGGTGATAATGAAGAGTTAGTAAAAGAAAAAGTATTATTATTACCTGAAATTAAAAAATATACTGAAGGGAAAAAAGTAACCAAATTTATCTACGTACCAGGTAGAATTATAAACATTGTCTTGAAGTAAGAAATATTGTAGAATATTTGACACTTTCCATTAATAGTGATATCTTTATACCAAGAATTCCTACTCAAAGAGGACTGCGAGGATGCGAATTTAGATATATTCGTTCAAATAATTTATCAACAGAATAATTATCAATATGATTAAACTAAGTTTTAAACCAAAAGAAGCTGTTAAAAAAATGCTTTCTGAATTACCAGAAAGGTCTCGTGACGTGCTTATAAAAAGATACGGACTAGGAAAAGATCCTAACAAGATGACTCTAGAAGCAATCGGGAAGGAATATTCAATCACTAGAGAAAGAGTTCGTCAAATAGAGGAACACGGACTTAATCTAATTAGAAAATCAGATCAATACACTGAACTTGAATCTGTTTTCACAGAATTGAAAGGTGTTATTGATGATTTAGGTGTTTTAATTTCAGAAGACGAGCTATTAGAAAATATTTCAAAAACTGAAAGTATACAAAATTCAGTTCACTTTACTCTTGTAATTGGTGAATTTTTCCTAAAACATAAAGAAAACGAACATTTTGAGCATCGTTGGTCTGTTGATAAAGATCTAGCTTTAGCAGTAGAAGAATCTATTAAAAAACTATACGCAAATCTAAATAAAGAGGATATCATTTCAGAAGAGGAATTGATAAATTCATTTATAGGACATCTTGTTGATGTTTCTGAAAAATATAAAGAAGATGAAATTTTAAAAAGATGGTTAAAGCTTTCAAAGAAAATTTCTAGAAATCCATTAGGTGAATGGGGCCAATCTGAATCTCCTAATATTAATGTTAAGGGAATTCGTGACTACGCCTTTCTTGTAATTAGAAGACATGGATCACCAATTCACTTTCGTGAAGTTGCAGAAGAAATTGAAAAACTTTTCAAGAAAAAAGCACATGTTGCCACAACACATAATGAATTAATCAAAGATAAAAGATTTGTCCTTGTTGGGCGTGGACTTTACGCTCTTACAGAATGGGGATATTCAAACGGAATTGTTCGTGATGTTATAAAAGAAGTTTTAGAAAAAGAAGGTCCACTTTCTAAAGAAGATATTATTGAAAAAGTTTTAAAAGAAAGATATGTTAAAGAAAATACAGTTCTTGTAAATCTACAAAACAATAAACTGTTCAAAAAACTTTCTGATGAAACATACACACTAGCTTAAAGCTCGTAAATGTATTAAAATTTAAGCAATGGAAGCAACTGATCTATTTAGCTCATCAATAGACTTTATTATATTGGCTCTACCAATAGTCATTCCTGTTTTTCTCGTAATATTATTGATTGATTTATGGTTAAGTTTTTCTCGTGACAGGTTTATTTCTTCACAAGAAAATACATTATTAAAAATAGTTCCACCAACTGATATATTAAAAACACCATTAGCAATGGAGCTTTTTATTAATGGTCTATACCAGACATTTGGAGAAGCAACCCTTAAAGATGTTTACTGGAAGGGTTCTGTTCGACCCTGGTTTTCTTTAGAAATAGCATCAAACAGTGGAAAAGTTAATTTTTATATTTGGACTAGAAAATCTATAGTTGGTTTTATCGAGTCACAGATTTACGCTCAGTATCCTGGAATAGAAATTTCTAATGCAGATGATTATGCTACAAAATTTGAATTTGATTCATCTAAACACAAAATGTGGGCTCTTGAATATAATTTCACAGCTGACAATTCTATACCTATTAAAACTTATGTTGATTATGGTCTAGATAAACCATCCAAAGATGAAGAGAAAGTTGACCCAATTACACCTACAATTGAATTTCTTGGATCAACTGGAGATGGGGACAGGATATGGTTGCAAATTCTTATTCGTGCTCACAAGAAAGAGGATAAAAAACCAGGAAGTTGGTTTAGTAAAACTGATTTATGGGTAGATAAACACAAAGAAGAGATAAAAAAGATTTCTGAACTTAATCAGGAAGAAGATAAGGAAGGCAATAAAAGAACACTACCACCGAGTGAAGTACAGAAGGAAAGAATCCAAGCAATTGAGAGAGCCCAAGGAAAACTTCCTTTTGATGTTGGTGTTAGATCAATTTATATTGCAGAAAAAGATAATTTCAATCCAGTAAATATTGGTGGGCTGATTGGTGCCTTCAAACAGTACAGTTCAACAAACCTAAACGGTTTTAAACCTGGAAACAAAACAAAAATTGATCATTGGTGGCAAGACCCATTTGGGAAAAACATAAAAATTATGGAGAAACAATTTTTAGATCATTACAGAGAAAGAGCATATTTCTTCAAGGAGTTTATGGGTAAAAAAAGACCTGTTATGGTTATGAACGCAGAAGAGATAGCAACGATATTTCATTTCCCTGGAAGTGTTGCACTTACACCTAATATGGAAAGAGTTTCATCAAGGAAAAGTAATGCTCCTTCAGATTTACCAATGTAAGATATGTTTTCAGAATATGAAAATAAAATTGAATATTTAAAAGAAAATAAACCAAACTTCATTATAATTTTTGCCATAATTTTATTATTAATTATTTCTGTAAATACTACTGCGCCTAGAAACTTTCCAGAAGGAAAACTTTTAACAATTGAAAAGGGTGAGACAATAAAAAACACAGGTAACTCTCTTAAAAAAGAAGGTATTATCCAATCAGAAACTCTATTTAATATTTTAGTTACCTTACGCAACTTAAATGTTGTTGAAGGTAAATACCTTTTTCATACAAAAGAAAATATTTTCAGTGTAATTAATAGAGTAACGACAGGAAGTTATCAAATACCTGTCGAAAAGATAACCTTCATTGAAGGCGAAACTACTTTTAGAATGGCTGAAAAGCTAAAAAGTAGATTTCAAAATTTTGATGTAGCAACTTTTTACAAATTAGCTCTTATGAATGAGGGGTATCTTTTCCCTGATACATACGAATTTAGATTAACTATATCTGCTGAGGAAGTTGTTAACGAAATGAAGAATAATTTTGATAATCAAATTTCGTCAATAAAAGATGAAGTAGAACAATCAGACAGAACATTAAGTGAGATCATTAAGATGGCATCTATCATTGAAGGTGAAGCAAGTTTTACAAGTAGAGATGACGTAGCTGATATTTTATGGAAGAGACTTGATATAAATATGCCATTACAAGTTGATGCTACTTTTGTATATTCCATAGGCAAAAGTACTTTTGATTTAACATTATCTGATTTAGCAGATGAAGAAAATCCATACAATAGTTATGTTTTTAAAGGTCTTCCTCCAACACCTATTAATAATCCTGGTATAAAGGCAATAAAAGCTGCTCTATCAGAAGAAGAAACGCCATATTTATTCTTTTTAACAGGGCAAGATGGTGAAATGTATTACGCTTCAACTTTTGAAGGTCATAAAAGAAACAGGGTTTTGTATTTGGATTAATTAGTGTTATAAAATCGTTAATGAAAAAAGTATTTGTAGGAGTGTCCGGTGGTGTAGATAGCTCAGTATCTGCAGCCTTACTAAAAGATAAAGGTTATGATGTAACTGGTGTTTTTATAAAAGTATGGCAGCCAGATTTTATAGAATGTAACTGGAAAGATGAGATGCGTGACGCTATGCGTGTTTGTGCAAAACTAGATATTCCTTTTTTGTTATGTGATCTAGAAAAGGATTACAAAGAAGGTGTAGTTGATTACATGATAGAGGAATATAAAATTGGTAGAACTCCAAACCCAGATGTTATGTGTAATAAAGAAGTAAAATTCAAAGCATTTTTAAATTTTGCGTTAGAAAAAGGTGTCGATTATATTGCAACAGGACATTATGCACAAAATATTAAAAAAGAGGACTATTTCTCTCTCTATGAATCAAAAGATAAAGAAAAGGATCAAACATATTTTATTTGGAACGTTAATCAAAAAATTCTTAAAAAAACACTCTTTCCTATTGGACATTTAAAAAAAGAGGAGGTTAGAGATATCGCTAGAAAAAAAAATCTTTTAACTTCTGACAAGAAAGACAGCCAAGGTCTTTGTTTTATTGGGCACATAGATATGAAAGACTTTTTGAAAAGATTTATCGATACAAAACCAGGAAAAGTATTAAATGAAAAAGGTGAAATTGTTGGAAAACATTCAGGCTCAATACTTTACACAATTGGTGAAAGGCATAATTTTGAAATATTTCAAAAAGTTTACAATGAAAAAATATATTACGTAACATCAAAAAATTTAGATAAGAATACAATAACTATTTCTGAAAATAAAAAAAATTATGATTCAAAAATAATAAAATTAGATAATGTGAGTTTAACGAGAAAAATAGAATTTGAAAATACAGAAATAGAAGCAAGAATAAGGTATAGACAACCGCTGAGTAAAGCTAAAATTAAACATTATTCAAAAAGTGAACTAACTATAGAATTTAATGAATTACAAAATTCAGTAACAAGTGGTCAGTCTCTTGTTATATATAAAAATGGGGAATGTCTAGGTGGCGGAGTTATAGTCTAATGTTATAATATCTATATGAGTAAAAAAACATGGACAATAATAGTTATAATTATACTAGTCGCATTAGCTTCTGTTGCTGTTTATAGTAACTACAAGGCTAATACTGTAACTGTTCCTACAGAAAGAGAAGACACAATAAAAAATTCAATTGAGAGGCCGGATACAACAATTGATGTTAAACATCAATACAAAGATGGAACCCATGTTTATCTTGGAACTTTCAAAACACCAACACCATGTCATTCTTATAATGCTGAAATAATTTCAGAAGGTACTGAAAAAATTATCTCACTATCTTACTCCGAACCAACATCAGACCAAATTTGTGCACAAGTTATAACTGAAAGAGAATTCATGGTTTCATTTGATGGTGATGAGAATGAATCAGTGATAGCTAGACTTAACGGCGATTTAGTTAATTTAAATTTATTTGAAGTCCCAAATAGTCAAAATATTGAGGATTTTCAAATTTTTATTAAAGGTTAATTAATATGGTTAATAAATTACTAGTCGAAAAATCAGATGGAGTATTAGAGGCTTTTGATATTACTAAACTCAAAAAATCGTTAATTAACTCTGATTGTTCTGTTGTTTTAGCTAATGAAATTTCTGATTTTGTAGAAAAACAGATCACAGATAAAATGTCGACTGACGAAATATATAGGATTGCCTTTGATAAACTAAGAAATACAGAAAAGAAAACAGCATCTAGATATTCCCTAAGAAGATCGTTATTAGGATTAGGTCCGACAGGTTTTCCTTTTGAAAAATTCATAGCTAAGATTTTTGAATTAAAGGGCTACAAAACAAGAACAGGTATAACACTCGCTGGTAATTGTGTTACTCATGAAATGGATGTTGTAGCTGGAGATAATGATGATTTAATATTATGTGAAGTTAAATTTCATAATGACATTAGAACAAAAACCGATACAAAAGTAGCTCTTTATATAAAAGCTAGGTACGACGATCTGAAAGAAAAAGAATTTAATTTCTTTGGTTACCCAATGAAACCTACCAGAGGAGTAATAATAACTAACACAAAATTTACAAACAATGCTAAAAAATATGCAAAATGTGTTGACCTAGGAATGATATCCTGGGATTACCCTAAAAAAGGAAACTTGTATGATTTAATAGAAGAAACTGAACTACAACCTGTAACTTCTCTTGTATCAATAACAAAATCAGAAAAAGAAAAATTAATTAAAAATGGTGTAATCGATTGCAGGGAAATAGTGAAAAATTCAAAATTATTAAAACAAATTGGACTGCCTGAAGATAAAATATATAAAATAATTCAAGAAGCAAAAGAAATTTGCTCAAAATAAAACTATAAAGTATGCTTTTAAAATATGAAGACTAACGAGATAAGACAAAAATTTCTAGATTTTTTCAAAGATAGAAACCATTCAATATTAGAATCAGCACCATTGGTTATTAAGGATACTCAAACAATAACGGGTGTGACTCTATTTAATACAGCTGGTGTTCAACCACTTATTCCTTATTTATTAGGTAAAGAACATCCAAAAGGAAAAAGGTTAGTTAGCTCACAAAAATGTATCCGGACAATTGATATAGATGAGGTTGGTGATAATACACACAACACTTTTTTTGAAATGTTGGGCAATTGGTCATTGGGTGATTATTTTAAAAAGGAAGCAATAACATGGAGCTATGAATTTTTAACTTCAAAAGATAAAGGTTTAGGGTTAGATCCAAATAGAATTTACGTCACTGTTTTTGCAGGAAATAATACAGCACCGAAAGATGACGAGGCTATAAACATTTGGAAGGAAATTATTCCAGAGAACAGAATATATTTTTTAGATACAAATTGGTGGGAAGCTGGAGAAAGTGGCCCGTGTGGTCCTGATACTGAAATATTCTATGATACTACTGGAAAATTAGGTGATTTAGATGTAATAGAATTTGCGAAAGCAGATGATAATCAAGAAATTGTAGAAATTTGGAATAATGTTTTTATGCAGTTTGAAAAAAAGGACGGGGAAGTGATTGGTAATTTACCAAGATATGCTGTCGATACTGGGGCTGGACTAGAAAGATTATCAATAGTCGTAAATAATAAGACTAGTATTTACGAGCCAGATAATTTTTCTGAAATTATTAGCTACATATCAGAAAAATCAGAAAATTATGATGAAAAATCTGCTCGTATAATTGCAGACCATATAAAGTCGTCGATTTTTATAATTTCAGAGGATGTTTTACCCTCAAATTCAGAACATGGGTACATTCTTAGAAGATTACTACGAAAATCTATCATTCTTTCAGATAAAATTGGTTTTGAAGAAATTGATGGAATAGTAAATATTGTCTCATCTCAATACAAGGAAATTTATAAAGATCTAGAAGATAATGAAAAAATAATTAAAATTATTAATGACGAAATAGAAAAATTTAGATCAACTATTAAAAAAGGGTTAAAGGAATTCGAAAAAATATCATCCCATAATATTTCAGGTGAAGATGCTTTTATTTTATCTTCAACCTATGGTTTCCCAATAGAGCTTATTCAAGACATGGCTAATGATAAAAATGTTCAAGTTGATATTGAAGACTTCAAAAAAAGAATGGAGAAACATAAGGAGAAATCTAGAACGGCTGCTGTTGGTAAATTCAAGGGAGGATTAGACGGAGATAGTGAAGTTGAGAAAAGATACCACACCGCAACACACCTCCTTCATCAGGCTCTTAGAGATGTTTTAGGAGAACATGTTCAACAAAAAGGAAGTAATATAAATTCAGAACGATTACGTTTTGACTTTTCTCATGATAAAAAAATGACAGACCAAGAAAAGGAGAAAGTTGAAAGAATAGTTAACGAAAAAATATCAGAACAAATATCAGTTAATATGATTGAATTACCTTATCAAGAAGCATTAGAAACCGGTGCGCTACATTTCTTTGGTGATAAATATCCTGACAAGGTTTCAATTTTCTATATTGGTGACAATATAGAAAACGCTTATTCAAAGGAATTCTGTGGAGGTCCTCACGTAAAAAATACTTCAGAAATAAAAGAATTTAAAATTAAAAAAGAAGAGGCTAGTTCAAACGGAGTGAGAAGAATAAAAGCTGTGCTAAAATAATAACAAATGTTTGATAAAAAAAATAAATCAAAAAAAGAATTATTTAATGTAGTTTTTGATATCAGAAATTCTAGTGTTGCTGCGGCTATCTTTACAGAAATTGACAATAAACCTAATATTATTTACACAAAAAGAATAACTACATTATTAAATAATGATAGTAAAACTGATTCTATTGTTCAATCATTGTATAAATCATTTGATTTACTATTAGAAGATATCAGGAAATTCAAGACAGAGAAGGAAATTAAATCAATAAACAGAGTTAATTGTGTCTTCTCATCTCCATGGTATAAAGCAAAAGTAGAAACACTAATTTTCGATGAAAAAAAAGAAATGGTTTTTACAAAAGATTATTTAAATAAAAAAATTCAGGATGTAAAAATTAAATCTAAGGATAATGATAATGTTCTAGAAGATCAAATATTATCTACTTATCTAAATGGATACGAAGTTATTAATCCCTATAATAAAAAATTTGACCAAGCAAAATTTGCTATATATAAATCTTTTATAGGTAAAAAAATAGAAGAAAATATAAAAGTTAAGATTAATAACACATTAAATACTAAAAATATTCTATTAAATAGTCATCCTATTGCAATTTTATCTATTTTAAAAACAAACTATCATTCTATAAATGATTTTTGTTTATTTGATATTGGTGGTGATGTAACCGAAGTTTCAGTTTTTAGTGATGGATTGTTTAAAGAACTTATAAACATCCCAAAAGGTTTTAATTATCTAGTTAGTGAAATATCAAAAAAAGAAAAAGTAGACACGCAATCAGCAATTTCTAAAATTAAACTAATTAGTTCTGGTGAATTAAAGGATGAAAAGTTAAGTATATTTATTACAGAAACAATAAAAGAATGGTTTATTGATGTAAAAGATTTAAGAAAAGAAGAAATTGATGATGTTTCTAAAAATATTTTTATTACTACTGATAATGACTTTAAAAAAATAATATCAAATGCAATGAATCAAAAAACTTTTTATAGCGATATTTTAGAGTTATCAATGGAGCCTTTTGTTAGAATTATAGACTCAATTAACACAAAGGATTTAGCGGTCTATGAGGATAATACTGAGAGGGATCCTATACTTTCAATACTTTGTAATTTTTCAACAATTGTTTTTTAGAAAAATTTGTTAATATATATAGATATGGATAAAAATAATAATTTACAGGACGTAGTGCCACCAGAACAAAAAAGATCAATTAGAAACATACCGATACCTTCTAGAGATAAAAAGGGTGAGGAAATAAATATAACAAATAATAATCACGTAATTCCACCCATACACCCGGAGGAAGATAAATTCGAGGATTATAATAAAAAACCTAAAAAGAAAACATTCAAAAAATATTTCATTGTGTTAGGAATTATTATTTTGTTATTTTTACTTTTTTCTATTATTTCAAGCTTTGACAGTGCTCTGGTAAAAGCAACACCAAAAACTGAATCAGCCTCATATAATGAGAAAATTCTTATAGAAGAACTTTCTCAAAGATCTAACAACGAATCTCTTGGGTACAGAGTAATCGAATTATCTCAAGAGTCAGAAAAAACAGTCGAAGCAATAAACGAGGAACCAGTCCAAGAAAAAGCATCAGGAGAAATAACTATTTTTAATGAATACTCAGAGAACTCACAAAAACTAATTAAAAATACAAGATTCGAAGCTTCTGATGGAAAAATATACAGAATTCTAGAATCAGTTGAGGTTCCAGGATACACAGAAGCATCTGATGGAGTAAAACCAGGACAAATAACCGTGACTGTTTATGCGGATGAAGTAGGTGAAGATCACAACCTAGAATCAGATAACTTTAAAATTCCAGGTTTTGAAGGGCAGGAACCTTATGATTTCTTTTACGCAAAAACTGTTTCTCCAATCACTGGTGGTTTTGATGGAATAAGAAAAATAGTTTCAGAAGAGGATATCGAAATAGCGTCTCAGGAATTAAAAGAAAATCTTAAATCAAAACTAGTAGTAGAATTAGACGAACAAGTGACAGAGGACTTTTATATCAATTACAATGATGATTCATTTAGATATGAAAAAATTACTCAAGAAGAAATTGCAGAAAGTGATAATGTTAAATTAAAAATGAGAGGTAGAATATCTGCAAAAGTATTTGATAAAAAAGATCTATCTAATGTAATTGCTAAAAACTTGTTCGCAAATTACTTTACAAATGAAAATACATTAATTGACGATTTTGATTCTCTAAATGTTGAAATAACTAAAAATGAAGACAGTGGATTAGAATTTATGGAAATTACCGGGGATTCTAAATTTGTATGGCAAATTAATAATAGCCAGCTCAAAAAAGATCTTGTGAATGCTGAGAAAAAAACATTGTCAACAATAATGCAGGATTACACGGAAATTAAAACAGCAGAAGCAACCATAAAACCCTTCTGGAGATCTGCATTTCCTGAGAAAGAAAAAGATATAAAAATAGAAATAGTGGAATAATTGTTTGACATAATAACTTTGTCTGATAGTATATAAACTCGTAATTTGATGAATAATTCAAATAAACAAGAAGAGCAGAATGAGCAAGTAGAAGGAATCGTAACAGAGTCTCTACCCGAAGCCATGTTCAAGGTGTTAATCCAAGAGGATGGTGAGGATAAAGAGGTTCTAGCTTACTTAGCAGGGAAGATGAAAATGTACAGAATCCGTGTTTTAGTTGGCGATAAAGTTCTACTTAAGATAGACCCTTACGGAGGTAAAGCAAGAATATATAAAAGAAATTAAACATGAAAGTAAAATCATCAGTAAAAAAGAAATGTCCAAACTGTAAGACTGTCCGAAGAAAGGGCAAGCTTTATGTTGTTTGTTCAAACCCAAGACATAAACAAAGACAAGGTTAGCCTTTACTTTTATAACTTTATTTGATAAATTATCACCCACTATTATATGAGATTACTAGGAATCACTTTAGAAGACGAAAAAAGATTAGAGATAGCTCTAACAGTGCTTTATGGAATTGGAAGAAAAAAAGCACACACAATTTTAGATACAGCAGGAGTTGAATATGGTAAAAAACCAAAAGATGTTACCAAGGAAGAAGAAACAAAAATTAGAGAGGAGGTTGAAAAATTAAAACTTGAAGGAGATTTAAAAAGAGAGGTTTCTTCAAACATAAAGAGATTGAAAGATATCAAAGCATACAGAGGTTCTCGTCACGAAAAAAGATTACCAGCCAGAGGTCAAAGATCTAAAACAAATGCTAGAACTCTTAAAGGTGTTAAGAAGACTATGGGATCTGGTAAGAGATCTGTAGAAAAGAAATAATAATTAATTATGGGAAAGAAACGAATTGTAAAAAAAGGAGGAGATGATGTTGCAAAAAAAGCATCAGCAAAGAAAATTTCAAGAAAAAAAATTGAAAGTGGTATTTTGCATGTTAGATCTACATACAACAACACAACATTAGCTCTTACTGATATGAAAGGAAACCTAGTTGCATCCGCATCAAGTGGTTCTATGGGGTTCAGAGGAGCAAAGAAAGGTACTCCTTTCGCCGCCGCTGCTGCTGCTGACGTTCTTTGTGAAAAAGCAGAGCAATCAGGACTTAAGAAAATAGATGTGATTGTAAAAGGTGTTGGTTCAGGACGTGAATCATCAATTAGAAGTTTTATTAATAAAGGCATTCATATCAACAAGATTACAGATATGACACCAGTTCCACACAATGGTCCAAAGCCACGTAAACCAAGAAGAGTATAGTATTATGAAAATAGGCCCAAAATACAAAATAGCAAGAAGATTAGGTAGATCAGTTTTTGAAAAAACACAAACTGCAAAATTTGCGTTATCTACTGAAAAGAAAAATGGACACGTTGACGGAATTAGATCACGTTCTAACTATGGTTCACAGCTTTTAGAAAAACAAAAAGCTAGATTTACATACGGAATCACAAACACACAACTTGGTAAATATGCTTTCAAAGTAATTGATTCAAAAGTTAAAAACCAAGAAGAAATGCTTTTTGTTAATCTTGAAAAAAGATTAGACAACGTAGTTCTAAGATCAGGATTTTCTCAAACAAGAAGACAAGCAAGACAACTTGTTTCTCACGGACACATCAGAGTAAATGGTGTAAAAAATAAAGTTCCATCATATTCAGTAAAAGAAGGAGATGTTATTGAAGTTAAAGAAAGTAGTAGAGATAAGGCACTGTTTACAGATTTAGATGAAAGAGTAAAAGATTTAAATGTTCCAACTTGGATAAAAGTAGACTACAAAACATTCAAAATTACAATTAGTGGACAGCCTACATACAACCAGAGAGAAATTCACTTCAGATTAGGTGATGTTCTTCAATTCTATAAGAGATAGTCTTGCCGAGGATTGAAAAAGTTGGTATAATTCCAAAAACATTTTATAAATAATTTAACCAAAAATAAAAATGATAGACCATAATATTGCTTTACCATCAAAGCCAAAAGTAGTAACAGAAGAAGGATTTAAAGGTGTATACGAAATTGACGGATTATACCCAGGTTACGGTCATACTTTAGGAAACTCACTTAGAAGAATTATTTTATCATCTCTTCCTGGAGCTGCTATTATTCAATTAAAAGTAGAAGGTGTTGGACACGAATTTTCAACAATAGAAGGTGTAAAAGAAGACATTATATCAATAATCTTAAGCCTTAAAAAAATCAGACTATCTCTTGAAGGTGAAGAAGAGCAAAAACTTATAATTAAAGCGAAAGGTCCAAAAACTGTTACAGCTGCTGACATCGAAACACCTAGTCAGGTTAAAATAATGAACCCAGATCAAGAAATTTTTACTATTACTGAAAAAGGGAAAGAGGTTGAAATGGAACTTACAGTACAAAAAGGTTTAGGGTATGTTCCTAAGGAAATCGTCCAAAAAGAAAGAGTGGATGTAGGGACTATTTCAATGGATGGAATTTTTACTCCAATCAGAAGAGTTAATTACGAATCTGAAAACATGCGTGTTGGTGATAGAACTGATTTTAATAGATTAAGAATTTCTATAGAAACAGATGGAACTATTACTCCAAAAGAAGCTCTAGAAAGATCAATTGAAATTATGATTACTCAAATCAAAGCTATTATTGGATTCAAAGAAGAAATTGAAATTGAACCAACTGTTGTAGAAGAATCACCAGAAGAAATAAAAGAAGAAAATGATAAAGTAGAAGATTTCTTGAAAACAAGAATCGATTCATTAGATTTGTCTCCAAGAACAATAAACGCGCTTGTAACAGCAAATATTAGAACTGTCGGAGGTTTGGCTCGCAAAAAAGAAGAAGGGATTCTAGATATAGAAGGTCTTGGAAACAAAGGACTACAAGAGATTAAAAAACTTCTAGGAGAGCACGGAATAACTTTAGACTAAAACACTTTACAAATACTGACTAAACTGATAATCTTATCAACCATGAAACACCACGATAAAAACAAGAAACTAGGCAGAAATGCCAACCAAAGAAGAGCTCTACTAAGATCTCTTGCTTGTTCTCTTATACGTGAAGGTAAAATAAAAACAACTGAAGCAAAAGCAAAAGAACTAAGAAAATTTATTGAGAAACTTGTAACCAAAGCAGGGAAAGCTGACCAAGTATCTTATAAATTTATTTACAGTAAAATTGCTAACAAATCACAAACAGAAAACTTAATTAAAAATATTGCACCTAAATATGTAGAAAGAGCAGGTGGATACACTAGAATAATAAAACTTCCTATCAGAAAGAGTGACGCAAGTAAAATGGCACAAATTGAATTTGTATAAAATTATGAAAACTATAGACGCACAAAACAGAACAATCGGAAGAGTTGCAACAGAGGCAGCAATGGCTTTAATGGGTAAAGATAAAGCAGATTACCAACCAAACGTAGATCCTACAACAAAGGTTATTATTGAGAACGCCTCAAAAGCAAAAATCTCACAAAAGAAAATGAAAACAAAAGTGTATACTAGATATACACAATATCCAGGTGGCTTAAGAAAAAGAACTTTAGAAGAACTGATTGATAAGAAAGGTTACGAAGAGGTATTTAAAAAAGCTGTTTATGGAATGCTTCCTGATAATAAACTTAGAAAGTTAATGATGAATAATTTAGAAATTACAGAATAATATGACTACAAAAACTGAACAAAGATATATTGAAGGTATTGGAAGAAGAAAACAGGCAGTAGCCAGAGTTAGAATTACCCCTTCCAAAAAATTTGAAATTGTAATCAATGACAAAACTCTAGACGACTATTTTGATACAGCAGAATTGCAAAAAATCTGTAAAGCAGCTTTCGAAGATATTGAAGGAATCGATCAAATATTCTCAATATCTGTTCATGTAAATGGAGGTGGAATAAAATCACAAGCAGAAAGTGTTAGATTAGGTTCAGCGAGAGCGTTAGTTGAATTTAACGAAGAACTTAGAAAGGACTTAAAAAAACTTGGCTACTTAAAAAGAGATCCTAGAGTCAAAGAAAGAAAGAAATTCGGTTTGAAGAAGGCTAGAAAGTCAGCACAGTGGTCAAAGAGATAATTCGTTTAATAACAAATTATGTTTCATAAAAATGACGATACAAAAGAAGATATTGTCTACGATAATTCAGATACTCCTGATATGGAAACTGATGTTGATTTTGATGGAGACAAAACAAAAAAAATAGAAAAATTAAAAAAAGATTTAAAGAAATGTCAATCAGAGAAGCAAGAATACCTAAACGGATGGCAAAGAGCAAAAGCAGATTTTATTAATTTCAAAAAAAGATCTGAAGAATCTAAGAAAGAACTATTCCAATACGCTTCGGAAAATATAATACTAGAAATAATTCCAACGTTGGATAATTTCGAACAAGCAATGAAAAATAAGGAAGTCTGGGAAAGTGTTGATGAAAATTGGAGAAAAGGTATTGAAATGATTCATTTTCAATTAGTAGATATGCTGAAGAGAAATGGAGTCACCGAAATTGAATCATTAGGAGAGAATTTTGACCCAAAAATACATGAATCAATCGAAACCATAAAAGTTGATGATGAAGAGAATAATGATAAAATTCTTGAAGTAACCCAAAAAGGGTATCGTATGGGAGACAAAATAATTCGTCATCCAAACGTTAAAGTCGGGGAATTTAAATAAAAAATTATTAATTTAACTTAACCAATAAAAATATGTCAAAAATAATAGGAATAGATTTAGGAACAACAAACTCAGCAATGTCTATAATCGAAGGTGGGGAGCCTGAAATTATTGAAAATGCGGAAGGAAACAGAACAACCCCTTCTATTATCGCAATATCTAAAAGTGGAGAAAGACTTGTTGGTCAGTTAGCAAAAAGACAAGCTGTTACAAATCCACAAAATACTGTTTTTGGTATTAAGAGATTTATTGGACATAATTATGGAGATGCTGCAGTCGAAAAGGACAAGGCGAATGCTCCATTTGAAGTTAAGAAATCTGATAACGGAGGAGTTTTAGTTACAATGAATGAAAAGGATTATCGTCCAGAAGAGGTTTCAGCGATGATTCTTCAAAAACTAAAAAATGACGCAGAGGCAAAAACAGGTGAAAAAATTACAGAAGCTGTTATTACAGTTCCTGCTTACTTTAACGACTCTCAAAGACAGGCTACAAAAGATGCAGGTAAGATTGCAGGGCTAGATGTTAAAAGAATAATTAATGAACCAACAGCTGCTGCACTTGCATACGGTTTTAATAAAAAGAAAGATGAAAAAATTGTTGTATTCGACTTTGGTGGAGGAACATTTGATATTTCTGTTCTAGAAGTTGGTGATGATGTTGTTGAGGTTAAGTCAACAGATGGTGACTCTCATATGGGAGGTAAGGATATCGACCAAAAAATAATAAAATGGATTATTGATGAATTTAAAAAGGATTCTGGAATCGATATTTCCGGAGACAAACTTGCCCTACAAAGACTAGATGAATCTGCCGAAAAAGCAAAACTTGAACTTTCTAGCTCTACTGAAACTGAAATAAACATACCATTCATCACATCTGATTCAGATGGACCAAAACATTTACTTCTTAAACTAACAAGAGCAAAACTAGAAGAATTAGCTGGTGAATTTATTGATAGATCTGTTGAAATAACTAGACGGGCAATTGAAGCCTCACCATTTGAAATTGGTGATATAAATGAAATTATTATGGTTGGAGGTCAAACTAGAATGCCTAAAATTCAAGAAGAGGTTAAGAAACTATTCAATGGAAAAGAGCCTAACAAGACTATTAACCCTGATGAGGTTGTTGCATTAGGTGCTGCAATTCAAGGAGGTATCCTACAAGGTGACGTTAAAGATGTTCTTCTATTGGATGTTATTCCACTTTCACTTGGAATTGAAACAATGGGAGGTGTTTCTACAAAGCTCATTGAAAAGAACACGACTATACCCGCAAATAAATCTCAAATTTTCTCAACAGCAGCCGACAACCAAAACCAGGTAGAAATTCATGTTGTTCAGGGAGAGAGATCAATGGCTAACGATAATAAATCATTAGGTAGATTTGTTCTGGATGGAATTCCACCAGCACCAAGAGGAACCCCGCAAATTGAAGTTAGTTTTGATATCGATTCAAACGGTATTCTAAATGTTAAAGCAGTTGATAAAGCTTCGAACAAAGAGCAGTCAATCAAGATTGAGGCTAGTTCAGGACTTTCACAAGAAGATATTGATAAAATGCAAAAAGATGCAGAAATTCATGAAGAAGAAGATAAAAAGAAAAAAGAGGTAATAGATATAAAAAACTTAGGAGAACAAACTGCATACACAGCTGAAAAGGCCTTGAAGGATGCTGGAGATAAAGTTCCTGATGATGTAAAAAAACCAATTGAAGAGAAAATAAAATCTCTAAGAGAAGTTGCAGCAAAAGATGACATAGAAGCTATCAAAAAATCTACTGAAGAACTATCTACTGAAATGCAGAAGATTGGTCAGTACATGCAAGACAATCAAAAAGATTCATCACAAAATGAACAAAAAACTGAGGAGCAACAGAAAGAAGGTGAAGATATTAAAGAAGCCGAAGTAGAGGAGAATACAGAAAGTGAAGATTCAAAAAAAGACGATGAAAATAATAAAAATGACTAATGTCAAAGGATTATTACAAAATTCTCGGTATTTCAAAATCTTCATCAAAAGATGAAATTAAAAAAGCTTTTAGAAAATTAGCACACCAACATCACCCTGATAAAAAAAGTGGTGATGATGCTAAATTCAAAGAAATAAACGAGGCCTACACTATTCTATCTAATGATCAAAAAAGAGCTCAATACGACCAATTTGGGAGTAATTTTGATGGTGCTAGTGGTGGACAGGGTGGATTCTCTGGGTTTGAAGGGTTTGATTTTTCTCAATTCAGACAAGGAGGTCAGCAGGCTGATTTTGATGTAGACTTAGGAGAAATATTTGGTAGCTTTTTTAGAGGTGGCGGGGGATTTCAAAGAAGAAGAAAAGGTTCAGACATAAGGGTTGATGTTGAATTAAATTTCAAGGATTCAATTTTTGGTAAAAAAGAAAAAATAAAAATCCCATATCAATCTAAAAAAGCAGAAGAGATGACTATCGACATTCCATCTGGAATGGATAATGGAGAAATGTTAAGAGTACGACAAAAAGGTGAAGAAATTCAAGATGGAACTCCAGGAGATTTGTTTATAAAAATTCATGTAAAAGAACATAAGAATCTTAGAAAAGAAGGTGTTAATTTAATAACAAAGAAGACAATTAAATTAACAGAATCAATATTAGGAACTAAAGCTGAAATTGAAACACCAGAGGAAGAGTACGTAACAATAAAAATACCATCAGGAATTAAACATGGCGAGATACTAAGATTAAAAAATAAAGGTGTGCCAACATTTAGTGGAGGATCTAGAGGAGATATACTTATTCAAATACTAATTGATACACCAAAGAAGCTTTCTAAAAAAGCTAAAAAAGCAATCGAGGAACTTCAGAATGAGGGGCTCTAGTTTTTCACAGTTTTCCACCCATTATTATTGAAAATAAGATATAATAAATAGATGATAAGTTTTGGATTTTTGCCATTAGACATACTAATTATAATGATAATATTTTCAATATTATTTCTTACCTCATTCAAAACAGGTAAAAAATTATTAGTGTCGTTAATTGTATCTATATATCCGACTGTCTTAATTTTTAATTCTTTACCTTTTACAAGTATTAATCTTAACGATAAAACTGCTCAGGCCATAGTATTCTTGATATTTTATATATTAGTGGTTACTATCCTGTGGAAGAATTTACATGTAAAGAAATATCATAATACCTGGAGAAAATTTTTAGATTATTTTTTATTAACAACATCATATATAACGCTAGTTATTTCTATTTATATAAATTCAGTTAATTCACTTTCTGTCTTCTATAATTTTTCTGAAATAATAACAAAAACTATTTCAATGATTCCATACAGTGCAACATTAATTATTCCAATTATAATTATTTTACTAACTAATAGAAGAGACTTAGAATAATGAACGCTCAATTAATATTAACAACCGTAATACTTACAACTCTATTTTCTGTTTTTTTTGTGTTTTTAATAAATTTTAAGAACCGAAAGACAGATATAAAAAAGTTAAATTTTAGAGGTATTGCAACCCAACTAATAGCCTTAACTGTTTGGGTAACAATATTAGCAAATATTCTTTTATCAACTGATGATATTAGTAGTCAGTACAGCATTGGGATCTTTTTAGCATCAGTTGTTATAGGAGTGTTTCTTATAAAAAGCCTTTTTGAAGAATCTAAATACCAGGAAATAGTAAACAAACTCATAAAAAGATTGCAAAAAAATAATTCTGAATTACGCAGATTAGATGAGCAAAAAACAGAATTTGTATCATTAGCCTCACATCAATTAAGAGGTCCACTCGCTGTCATTCATGGGTACCTATCCATGATTTTAGATGGTGATTATGGAAAAATTCCAGAAGAAGCACGTGAACCTCTTTATAGATCATTACGTTCCAGCAAAGCGCTAAGCTTACTAATAAATGACTACCTAGACGTCGCACAAATAGAGAAGGGGGAAATGGAATACACAATTTCTGATTTGGATTTATCAGAATTATTAGTAGAAATTATTTCAGAATTTAAAATTATTTCAGAAAAAGCCAGACTCGATTTTGAATTTATAGATAACACAGAAGAATTAATAGTAAGAGCAGACAAGAACAAGATGCGGCAGGTTATTTCTAATATTATTGATAACGCCATCAAATATACGAAGGAGGGGTATGTAAAGGTTGAAATGAAAACTGAAAATGATTATGCTGTAATCTCAGTAAAAGATACAGGTATTGGAATTGAAAAGGGGAAAGCGAAAGAAATATTTAACAAATTTGCAAGATCAGAATCAGCTATTAAAATGAATGTGGTAGGAACTGGACTAGGATTATTTGTTGCTAAATTGATGGTAGAAGCACACAACGGACACATAACTGTTGAATCAGAAGGATTAGGTAAGGGTTCAACATTCAAAATATTTTTACCAATTACCAAAGAAAATTAAACTGATAACTTATTTATATGAAAAAGAAACTAATTTCAGGAATTAAACCAACAGGAAAACTTCACCTAGGTAATTATTTTGGAGCTATGAAACAATTTATAGACTTACAAAATGAATATGATTCTAATATTTTTATTGCAGATTTTCATGCCTTAACATCAATCCAAGACAGAAAAACGCTTGAAGAAAATATTATAAACATTGCTATTGATTATCTTGCTGTGGGACTTGACCCTAAGAAAGTAAATTTATTTAAACAATCTGACGTGCCAGAAGTAACAGAGGCTAATTGGATTTTTAACTGTATTACAACAATGCCTTTTTTAATGCGTGCGCATTCATTCAAAGATGCTGAAGCAAAAAACAAAGAAATCAATGTGGGGATTTTTGATTACCCACTACTAATGGCGGCAGATATTCTATTACCAGGTGCTGACGTTGTACCTGTAGGAAAGGATCAAAAACAACATGTTGAAATTGCTCGGGACACAGTAGAGAAATTCAATCGTATTTATGGAGACACATTTAAATTACCAAAAGCAATTATTAAAAGTGAAGTTGAGACAGTTCCTGGAGTTGATGGGCAGAAAATGAGCAAGAGTTACAACAACACAATTCCATTATTTGCATCTGATGAAGAAATTAAAAAAATTGTAATGTCTATAAAAACTGATTCGAAAAGCCCTGAGGAATCGAAAAATCCAGATGAAGTAATAATTTACCAAATTCACAAACTTGTTATTGATAGCAAAAAAGATAACGAAATAAGATCTAAATATAATATAGGGATTGGATACAAGGAAGCAAAGGATTTATTAGTTGAAGATTTAATATCATTTATTAAACCAATAAGAGAAAAAAGAGAGTATTGGGTAAAAAATCCAAATAAAGTTAAGAAGATATTAGAAAAAGGAGGTAAAAAAGCCCGAAAAGAAATTTCAGCTAAAATGCATGAGGTTAGAAAAAAGGTTGGGTTTGAAATTTAATGCTTTATAAGATAGGTTTGTTTTGGTAGACTAGTCTAAATAATTAAAAATATGGAAAGAATATATATAAAAGATTTAAAAAATCACGCAGGAGAAGATGTACTAATAAAAGGTTCAGTTGATACTCTTAGAGACCAAAATAAAATTGTTTTTTTGATTGCCAGAGACATATCTGGAATCATTCAAACTGTTGTATTAAAGGATTGTCCAGATTTTGAAATTGCTAAAGAGATTACAGAGGAATCTGTCGTTGAATTAACAGGTTTAGTAAAAGAAGAAAAACAGGCACCAAATGGTTTTGAGATTGAAGTTAAAACTATAAAAGTTCTTTCAGAAGCAGCAGCAGAACTACCAATTCCTGTAAATACTAAAAGGGGAGGTGAGGAAACTAATATCACATCTAGATTAGATTACCGTTTTATTGACTTAAGGAAACCAGAGAAAACAAAAATTTTCAAGACATGGACATCTCTAGAAAAAGGAATGAGAAAATATTTTGATGAAAATAATTTTTTACAGGTTTATACTCCTTCATTTATGAACACAGCAAGCGAAACAGGTGCAGAAGTCTTTGAAGTTAACTATTTTGACAAAAAAGCATATCTTGCTCAATCCCCACAGTTCTACAAACAAATGGCTATTTCATCTGGATTAGAGAAAGTCTTTATTGTAGGTCCAGTCTTTAGAGCGGAAGAATCATTCACAACTAGACACATGACAGAATTCACTGGTTGGGATTTTGAAATGGGGTATATAAATGATCACAACGACCTTATGAAAACAGAAGAGGAAATGCTACAAAAAGGTTTCGAACAAATTAAAACTGATAATCCAGATATAGATGTTGAAGTTCCAAAAACACCTTTCCCAAAAATAACTATTAAAGAAGCAAAGGAAAAATTAAATGTAGCCGGAATAAAAAGCGATAAAGAACATGACCTTTCCCCAGAAGAAGAAAGAACTATTTGTGAAATTATTAAGAAAGAAACTGGAAGTGATTTTGTATTTATTACTGATTATCACATTTCAGTTAGACCTTTTTATCATATGAGATACGATGATAAGCCAGAACTTACTAAATCTGCAGACTTACTGTATAGAGGTATTGAAATAACAACACTTGCACAAAGAGAACATCGTTCAGAAATCCTAGAGCGTCAGGCAAAAGAGAAGAAAATGGATTTAAAATCACTAGAAAAATATTTTCAGTTTTTCAAATATGGATGCCCACCACATGGTGGGGCAGGAATTGGACCATCTAGAATAATTATGAAACTTCTTGGGTACGAAAACGTTAAAGAAGTAACTTTTCTACCAAGAGATGTTAACCGTTTAGAACCCTAAAGATGTCAGACGAATTCGAAGTAAAAACTGAAACCTTTTCTGGACCACTGGATTTACTTTTAAACCTTATTGAAAAGAGGAAGCTTTTAATTAATGAAATATCTCTTTCAAAAATAACTGACGATTACATCAATTATGTAAATAATTTTAACGAAATTTCTATTTCAGATAAATCAAATTTTATTTTGATTGCTTCAACATTACTTTTAATAAAATCAAAATCTCTTCTACCAACTCTAGAATTAACTAGCGAGGAAGAACAATCGATTGAAGAATTAGAGAAACGATTAAAAATTTACAAAAGAATTAAAACTATAGAACCAAAAATTCTTGAACTTTATTTCAAAAACCCAACATATTTTAAAAGAGATGTAAAAATTGAAGAAATTTCTTTTAGACCAACTAAAAAAACAGAACAAAATACAATTTTAGAATCAATTAAAAATATAATTAAAAACTTACCAAAGGTGGAAAAGGTTCCAAAAGCAATTCTTAAAAAAGTTATCAGTTTAGAGGATATGATTAGTAGACTGACTGAAAGAGTTCGACAGGGAATAAATACTAGCTTTAAAGAGTTTTCTGGATTCGGAAAAGCACAAAAAACTGATGTAATTGTTGGTTTTTTAGCTATGCTACAATTAGTAAAAGATGGTATTATTGAAGCTGAACAGGAGGGAGGATATTCTGATATTAACATTCAGTCCAAAGATTCTCATATGCCTGATTATTCATAGAATTTATTATGGAGAATTTATCTAACAAAATAGAAAGTCTACTTTTTTATCAAGCAGAACCAATTAAAATCAAGAAATTGTCAGAGCTTTTGGAGGTGGACGAGAACCAAATTTCTGAAGCACTGTCTGAATTAGAAAATAAACTTGAAAACAGGGGAGTGAAACTTATTAAAAATGACGGAATGGTTTCACTGACAACTTCTCCATTAAATCACGAGATTATTGAAAAAATTAAAAAGGATGAACAAGACAAAGAGCTTAGCAAGGCGGCGTTGGAAACATTGAGTATTATTTTATACAGAGGACCAATGAAAAGAAGTGAAATTGATTATATTCGCGGAGTTAATTCACAATTTAGTTTGAGAGCACTTTTAGTAAAAGGGCTTATCGAAAAAGAAACTGCAAAAGATGACGAGCGAACTTACATTTACAGAACATCAATGGATCTTCTATCTCACATGGGTGTTTCAGAAATTGGAAATCTTCCAGAATACGAACAAGTGAATTCAGACATAAATAGCTTTATAAATACTGAAAATGAAAATGTTGAATAATAATAAAAAAGAAATACTGTATTCAATAACATTAATGGTTGTTCCATTAGCAATCCTTTTTACTACTTACATAATGAGTGTTGAAAAAAAAGAAGAAGAGGTTGTTAAAATTCAAGAAGAGACAAAGCTATATATTGATTCTTTTAGTGATTTAGAAATTGAAGCTAAATCAGCTATTGTTAAAGACTTAAATACAGGTGAAATATTGTTTGCCAAAAATGCAGATTTATCATTACCACTAGCCTCAATAACTAAAGTTCTTACTGTCTTAACTGTAGATAAGTTACTCAAAAAAGATACAATTAGAATTACAAATAGTGATCTAATGACTGAAGGTGACAGTAACCTATTGGCTGGTGAAAATTTTAATACTCAGGATTTAATTGATTTAACTTTGTCAATTTCTTCAAATGATGGCGCAACTTCATTAGCAAGTAATGCAATTAGTTCATTACAATTAGGAAATAGAAGAATAGATTTTATTGATGAGATGAATAAACTGGCACAAGAAATTGGAATGTACCGTTCACGTTTTTATAATGAAACAGGATTAGACGAAAATGAAAAAAGGGCTGGTGCCTATGGATCCGCAAATGATATTGCAACATTGTTTGAATATGCAATAACAACAAATAAAGGTTTATTTGAGGGTACTGCAAAAAGTAACCTATCAGTCACATCAATGGAGGGTTACGTACATAATGCTTCAAACACAAATCAAATTGTAGATGACTTACCCAATTTAATAGCTGGTAAAACAGGATTCACTGACATTGCAGGTGGAAATCTTGCTGTTGTTATCGATCCAGCTCTTAATGCACCAGTTGCGATTGTTGTCTTGGGATCATCAATTGATGGTAGGTTTGATGACGTAGAAAAATTATCAGAAAAAACAATAGAGTATTTTAAAAATAAAAAATAAACATGATATTAGCCGTAGTAAAAGTAATATTACCAGCAACACTGACTTTTTTAACAGGAATTTTCTTAACACCTTATGTGGCAAATTTTTTATACAAGCATAAAATGTGGAAGAAAAAATCAGGTAAACTTGATACAGCAGGAAACGCTACACCGGTATATGATAAGTTATACGAAAAAAGAGATGTTGGAACACCAAGAATGGGAGGTGTAATTATTTGGTTAAGTGTTTTTATAGTAATTTCAGTTTTATGGCTATTATCTAGACTTTCACCAATTGAAGTTTTTACTGAGTTAGAATTCCTTAGCCGAAATCAAACCTGGATTCCACTTGCTGCACTTATGATTGGGGCATTAGTTGGATTATTAGACGATTATTTAGAAATTAAAGGTTCTAGAGATAATATTTCTGGGGGGCTTTCTTCTAAAAAGCGTTTAGCAGTTGTAGGTTTAATTGGGTTGTTTGTTTCATCATGGTTTTTTATAAAATTAGGAGTTAGTGCAATTGGAATTCCATTCTTTGGATTACTAAATATTGGTTTTCTTATTATTCCACTTTTCACTATTGTAATAATAATTATCTATTCAGGTGGTGTAATTGATGGATTAGATGGTCTATCTGGTGGTGTTTTAGCATCAATGTTTTCAGCTTATGGAATTATTGCATTTGCATATGATCAAATAAATTTAGCAGCATTCTGTGCGGCAATTGTTGGAGCATTATTAGCCTTCCTTTGGTTTAATATTCCACCTGCTAGATTTTATATGTCAGAAACTGGGAGTATGGCTTTAACGATTGTTCTAGCCATCGTAGCATTCATGACAGATGCAATCGTCGATGGGGTAGGATTATTTGTATTACCCATTATTGCTTTTCCATTAATTGCCACAGCTGGTTCATCGTTCTTTCAAATTGCTTCAAAGAGATTTCGTAATGGAAAAAAAATATGGCTTGCTGCACCTCTTCACCATCATTTTGAAGCGATTGGGTGGCCAGCTACAAAAGTAGTTATGCGTTATTGGATTATCTCCGTTATGTTCGCATCTGTTGGTATAGTTGTAGCATTGATTGGGTAATTTAAACTTATATTCTTATCTGGTATAATCTATAAATGTTAAACAAGAATAAAATTGATAGAGTCCTATTTTCTATAATTTTAATTCTAACTACCTTTGGAGTTTTTACTTTTTTGTCAGCATCACTCGGGCTACTAGCAAGAGATGGTGCTAAATATTCTAGTGTGGTGTTTAATCAATTAGGATTCGGTTTAATTGGTGGACTAATTTTGATGTATATAACATCAAAAATTCCATATAAGTTCTGGAAGATATATTCTTTTTGGATCTTTATAGGAGCAGTATTTTTAACTTTATTAGTTTTTATACCCGGGATTGGTTTTGAATTTGCTGGTGCAAAAAGATGGATTTCAATAGGTCCAATATCTCTCCAACCATCAGAATTATTAAAGTTTGCTTATATATTTTATGTTGCTGGTTGGCTTTCTTTTGCAACAGCAAAAAAGAGAATAAAAACCTTTCAATGGGGAACATTACCTTTTTTAATTATATCTGGAATAGTTGCAGGAATACTAGTACTCCAGCCTGATAATGACACAATGTTTATAACATTACTGGCTGGAGCAGCAATGTATTTTGTTTCAGGTGCAAACTGGAAACATATTTGTTTAGTTGTTTTACTAGGAATAATTGGAGCAACTATAATTCTATTTTCTAGACCATATATTATGGAAAGAGTAATTACTTTTATTAACCCAGCATCAGATCCATTAGCATCTGGATATCAGGTTCAACAATCACTAATTGCTGTTGGCTCAGGTGGATTGGCAGGTCGCGGTTTTGGACAAAGTATTCAAAAGTTTAACTTTCTACCAGAACCTATTGGTGACTCTATATTTGCTGTAATTGCAGAAGAATTTGGTTTTATTGGAGCTTTATTTTTAATAATGATGTATGTAGCGTTATTAATCCAAAGCATCAGAATAAGCCTTCTAAGTAGAGATAGTTTTGGTGGACTACTCATACTAGGAATTGCTATACTGATAGTATCTCAGTCGTTTTTAAACATAGCGTCAATGCTAGGAATATTTCCACTATCAGGACTACCTTTATTATTTGTAAGTCACGGTGGAACTGCTCTTTTGTTTACATTAGCGGCTTCGGGTATAATGCTTAATATATCTAGATTTAAAAAACAACAATGAAAATACTTTTTACAGGAGGAGGAACGGGTGGACATTTTTATCCAATAATAGGAGTTGCACAAGCAATGCGAGAAATTTCTAAAGAGGAAAAACTTCTTGATCAAGATTTGTATTTTGTTGCTCCTAAACCATACAATAAAAAAATTCTGTTTAATAATTTAATAACCTATAAAAAAGTTCCGGCTGGAAAAATTCGTCGATATTTTTCAATAATGAATTTCTTTGATTTATTCAAGACTGGTTTTGGGATATTAAAAGCAATGTGGACAGTTTTTTGGATTTATCCAGATGTTATTTTTAGTAAAGGAGGTTATGGGAGTTTTCCAGTCGTATTGGCAGGAAGATTTCTTAAGATTCCAATTATTATTCATGAATCAGACAGTAAACCCGGAAAAGTAAATGAATGGGCAGGGAAGTTTGCTGACAAAGTTGCTGTTTCTTATCCAGAAGCAGGCGAATTCTTTGATTCTAAAAAAGTAGCTTGGACTGGAAATCCTGTAAGAAAAGAAATATCGCATGTTGCTAAAGAAGGAGCTGCTGAATATTTAGACTTAAAAGATAATATTCCAGTTGTTTTAGTTTTAGGTGGATCACAAGGTTCTGAGATTATAAATGAAGCAATTATTGATGCTTTACCAAAATTAGTAGAAAACTATCAAATAATCCATCAGACTGGTAAGGAAAAATTTGATTTGGTTAGCAATACTGCAAAAGTGGTTATGGTTGATTCTGAAAATAAAGATCACTATCACGCTTTTCCTTATCTTGATGATTTGGCTATGAAAATGTCTGCTGGAGCTGCTGATATAATTATTACAAGAGCAGGCTCAACACTGTTTGAAATTGCAATTTGGGGAAAACCAAGCATTATTGTTCCAATTACAAAATCTAATAGAAATCATCAAAAAATTAATGCTTATACATACGCAAGATTTGGAGGAGGAACAGTAATTGAGGAAAAAAACCTAACTGACGATATTATCGTTTTTGAAATAAACAGAATCCTGAATAATGAGATTGTAAAAAATAAAATGATCGAAGGTGCAAAAAGTTTTGCAAAGACTGACGCATCCAGAACAATAGCAAGAGAAATATTAGAAACCGCATTAAAACATCAAAAATAATCATGTTTAATTTATTTAAAAAGAAAGAGAAAGTAATCACTAGAATTGCCCCTTCACCAACAGGCGTTCTTCATATAGGTACCGCTAGAACAGCACTATTTAATTATTTATACGCAAAACAAAATGGTGGGAAATTCTTATTAAGAATAGAGGACACTGACAAAGAGCGTAGTACAGAGGTATTTGAAAAAAATATTCTAGATTCATTAAAATGGTTAGGTTTAGAACATAATGATTTTTATAGACAATCTGAAAGAACTGAAATATACAAAAAGTATCTAGAAAAATTAATTTCGGATGATAAAGCATATATATCAAAAGAGGAAGTTAAAGAAGAAGGACAAAGATCTGAAGTAATTCGTTTTAAAAACCCAAATAAAGAAATCATTTTCGAAGATATGGTTCGCGGTGAAATTAAGTTTGATACGACAGAATTAGGTGATTTTGTAATTGCAAAATCACTAGAAGAACCTTTATATCATTTAGCGGTTGTTGTTGATGATCATGAGATGGAAATTACACATATACTAAGAGGTGAAGATGGTATTTCAAACACCCCTAGACAAATCCTTATCCAGGAGGCGATTGGTGCAAAAAGACCTAAATACGGACATCTACCACTTATTCTAGGTCCTGATAAATCAAAACTATCTAAAAGGCATGGTGCAACATCATTAAATGAATTTAAAAAGCAAGGTTATTTCAAGGATGCAATGATAAATCATTTAGCATTTTTAGGATGGAATCCTGGAGACGAACGTGAAATATTCTCAATGGAAGAACTTATAAAAGAATTTGATATTAAAAAAGTTAGTAAAGGTGGAGCAGTATTCAATGTTGAAAAATTAGACTGGTTCAACAAAGAATATATGGAAAGAGCTACCGATGAAGAGATTCTTAAAGTTGCAAAAGAAAAACTTTCTTCACTGAGTGATGATGAAAAAATTATTTTTAAAATAGTTCCGCTTATAAAAGAAAGAATAAGTAAATTTAGTGATATAGATAAATTAGTAGAACAAGGTGACTATAATTACTATTTTAATGAACCTACAAATTATGAAGTGCAATCTATTATATGGAAAAAATCAAACAAAGAAAAAACTAAACAGAATTTGGAAAAAGTTTATGAATTAATATTAAATAGCCCAGAAAAAGAAACTGCTGATGAAATAAAAGAAATTATATGGGATTATGCAGAGCAAGAGGGAAGAGGTGATGTATTATGGCCACTAAGATTTTCTTTGTCCGGTGTAACAAAATCTCCTGATCCATTTACTATTTCTAGTATAATTGGAAAAGAAAAAACTTTAGCTAGAATTAAAATTGCTATCAACAAACTAAATGAAAATAACTAATAAAAAAGTAATAATTTTTATCCTGTCCTTGTCCTTTGTTTTTTCTTTTTTTACAGGAATGACAAGAGGGAATTTTGTTAGTGCAAATACTGAAGTAGATAGATTGAATGCTGAAATTTCTAAAAAAGAACAAGAGCTTAATAGAATAAATGCTGAGATTCAAAAATTAGAATCATCTGCGACTAATGCAAACCAAAGATCTCGGAGTTTGCAAAATGCTGTAGCAGAATTAGAAGCTTCTAAAAGAAAAATAACATCTGAAATAAGTGGAACTGAATTAGAAATTGAAAAAACTAATCTTACATTATCAAAATTAGAGATTGAAATAGGTGAGAAAGAGGCATCAATTGAAAATAATTCAGAGGCATTAGCAAAGTCAGTTCGACTAATGAACAGTTTAGAATCGGTTTCCTTATTAGAAAGATTTCTTGGATACAATAATATTTCAGAATTTTGGACTGATTTTGAACAAACTCAAAAAATTCAAAAAACATTACACACAGAGGTTGAAACATTATTAGATTTATATGATGAATTACAAAAACAAGAGGAGGATGAATATTTACAAAAACAAGAACTTGCTTCATACAAGACTGAATTAGCTAGTGAACAAGTAGCTGTTCAATACACACAAAAAGAAAAAGAAAAAGTACTACAACAAACAAAAAGTGAGGAAGCTACTTATCAAAAACTTTTAGATAAAAAAGTTGCTGAACGTGAGGCTTTTGAGGCTGAACTTTTAGAAATTGAATCTAAATTACAGTATTTAATTGATCCTGAATCTTATCCTAATCCTAAACGTGGAATTTTAGAATGGCCAGTAAGTAATATCATAATTACACAGGAATTTGGTGGTAGTGCTTTTGCTAAGACTAACCCAGGAATATATGGAAGACCATTCCACCCAGGAACTGATTTTGGTGTACCAATAGGGACAAAAGTTATGTCAGCAGCCCCTGGTAAAATTATTGGAACTGGAAACACTGATGCTTTCCCAGGATGTGTGGCGTGGGGTAAATGGGTTGTTGTAGAACATACAAATGGTTTAACTAGCCTTTATGCTCATTTATCAAGTATTTCTGTTGCAGTAGGACAAGAGGTTACTACAGGTCAAACTATTGCTTTGTCTGGTAATACAGGATTCTCAACTGGACCACATCTCCATTTCACATTATATGCCTCTCAAGGTGTTAAAATTGGTCGCTATGGTGAATTTAAAGCTGGAACAGGATGTTCAGCAACAAACGCTACTGGACCATTTGCTGACTTGGATGCTTATCTAGATCCAATGACATATTTTCCTAGTTTATAATTTTGAAACTGTAATTTGCTATATTTAAATATAAAGTAAGACGATTATTTACCTTTGTCAAACTGTTTAAAATTATAAAACTTTTTTTAAAATCACGCTATAATTAGGACATATGATAAGTCAGAAAAATAAATTAAAAACAGGGAAGAGTGAGTCAGGTTTTTTAAGATTATTAGTATTAATAGTTGTAGCTTTAATCATTCTAAATTTTATTGGATTTAATATTGAATCCTTATGGTCTAATTTTGTATTTCCAATAGTTGAAACGGTTTGGAGTGTTTTAGTTTGGTTTGCAAATGTTTTGTATGGATTAATTAAAGTAGGTTTTAATTCAATAGAAGTTATAGTTGATTTAATTAATAAACTAATAGGAAGGTAGGATTCATCCTCTATATGATTAGTTATGGCTGTGTTTATAAGTAAAAATTAGATATAGTGTCGTAAAAGGTATATTGTGCGACATAATACCCATTTAAGTAAGAGAGGGTCTCTATACAAATACTAAGTATTAAAAATAAAAACTAAAAAGACCCGTTGTAGTTTCCTACTCTGGGTCTTTTTTGTCATTTGATTTGAGAATCAAACAGTGTATTTGTTTTTTTAGTTTAAAGCAATTTCACGAACTGTATTCCAACAACCCTTTGAATGAACCCAAGGTTTTGTCCCCTGAGTATCATATAGATACTTTGCGTACTCCATATTCCCTTCAAGAGTATAAATATCGATTCCTAACTTGAGCGCTGTGTCTGCATGATACTTTTCATTGATTTGCATCACACCCACATCCGCCTTGTTAACGATACCTCTTAATGGCTCTCCATTCTTATCGAATTGTCTGAATCTAGATTCACAGAAAGCGACATCAGCCATAACTGGTGAATCGATAAAGTATTCTTTAACGATTTCTTCTGTCGATTTTACTTTGTTAATTTGCTTTTCTTCTGTAATTTTTTCAGTAATTGTCTCTATCTGTAAATCTGTCTGTCTTAATTCTTCAATGTTGGATGTATTACCTTGATTAACCACCGAAGCAGCCAGTAATGATAATCCTATTGCGAGTTGTATAATAAGCGTTTAATTTAATTGTAAACTGTGATTGCAACCATATTACTCGTTCACAGGTCGTAGATGATCTTGTTTACAAGGTCATACGACAATAAAAAAACCCAGAACACTGTCTGAGTTGTTTACAACAGTAGCATAAAACAACCTATTTTGTCACCCCCCCCTTTTTTACACATATTTACAGGCTTGAAATGGTAAATTTATTGTATAAGTTCGTTGTCGAATTGATATTTTAGAGTTAAAATTAATACTAGAATCACCAATTCGTTGTCGAAAAAGTTCATTTAACCCCTTATAAAAATGAATAGAACAGTTAAAACCATCCAATCATTAGTGTTATTTACACTAATTGTTTGCAACCTTACTGGTTGTGTAACTACTAAGAAAAACATCGTTGTAAATGAAAAAAATACCACCCCTACCATCTCTGTTGCTGATAAATTCTACAAAAGAAATACTGAGATAATCAGAGTAATTGAAGATCATCACTATGCTGCAGAATTAAAAGCTGTTAAAGAAAAACTTGAAGAAGGATATGATTTTAATCTACTCTGGTTTATACCAATTAATATGAGCACTGACGGACTAACATACTCTGAAAAATTTCTTGAAAAAGAAAATGGATCTGTTGAGATTGTTATTGATGAAAAAGGTAAAGGAAATTTTACCCTAAGTGTTTTATTCTAAATTATTCCCGAACCTAATCATGAAAATGGTAGAAGCGGGATTTTTTTATTCACAACCGCTCGCTTTTTCATATCCATCTAATATAGCTGAATTCTCAGATTTAAAATAAATTTTATTTTCTTCATTTATACGACTAACACCACCACACCATAGAAAATAATATTTCGTACCATTTTTTGAAGCTACTATACTCCCCTTTTGGGTATGGTTTTTATCATAAGAATTATTTTTTAAATCATTACTTATTTTTAAATCATTGTTTTGAATAATTTCTAGTCGCTGGAAATCATTATTGTAATTTGATATAGAACCTAAAATATAACTATTTATAAGGCTTAAAAAGACAATCCATAGCCAAATTAGTTTTCTTATATAAGAATGATAAAAAGCCTTGATTTTTTTACTGATTTGTTTTAAACTCACAAGAGTCAAATTTAACCACATAAGGTTAAAATTTAAATAAATTAAAGATATATGTCACACGTAAAAGCCGGAGGATCAACAAAAAACCTTAGAGATTCGAACCCACAATTCCTTGGGGTGAAACTTTCTGATGGTCAAAAAGCAGAAACTGGAAATATTATTGTTCGTCAAAGAGGAACTAATGTTATATCAGGAGAAAATACTTCATTAGGAAAAGATCACACAATCTTTGCTTCAAGGCCTGGAATTGTAAAATTTGGATCAGCTAGAAAGAAAAACTTCAACGGTAAAACTGTTAGAAGAAAAATCGTAAGTGTTGTAGCTGCTTAGTTTAAAATAAAATAAAAAATCACTCAGAATAGAGTGATTTTTTATTTTAGGTTTATTTTATTTACTTTCTATAAATAATTTAATTTGAACCTTCTTTCCATAGGCTTCTAATTTAATATCAAATTCTCCTGTTTCTTTTATTGGTTCTGTTAAATTAATCCAGTCTTCACTAATTTCGGTATTTAATTGAGATGAAATAGCGTCAGCAATTTCTCTTATATGAATTTTGGCAAATAAATGACCTTTATCATTTGCATTCTCTTTTAGTGAAATTTTTGAACCAGCGATTTTAGTAAGAAGATCCTTTGTTGCCTTCTGGATAGTTGCTTCTTGCTGTTCCTTTTTGTTTTTGTCATGAACAAGGCTTTTTACTTCTCCTTGAGATGCAAATTTAGCTAATTTTCTAGGCAACAGAAAATTACTAGCGTAGCCTTCACTAACTTCCTTTATGTCTCCTTTTTGTCCTAATTTTTTAACGTTTTGTAGTAAAATTACTTTCATATTATTGATTATTTAAAATTCTTAGCGCTTCATCAAACTGATAATCAAAAAGTTCTATTTCTAATCCTTCTGGAACTTTATCAATTATTATGTTTGGACTCAATCCCCCATCAGAAATTGATGAACCATCGGGTGTTAACCATCTTGCAATAGTTACTTTAAGAGAAGTTTCTTCTGTTATTGGAACAAGCTCTTGAACTGAACCTTTTCCAAAAGTATTTGTTCCAACAACTTTTGCGATACCGTGTTCTTTTAGTGCACCAGCTAAAATCTCAGACGCAGATGCAGAACCACGATCAACCAAGACAATCATTTCAAAATCCTTATTAAAAATATTATATCCTTTACTACGGAAATATTTTTCTTCTCCACTACCAAAATCTTCAGTAACAATTATTTTTCCTGCCGGTAAAAACCAACTAGCAATATCCACTGCTGAATTTAAAAAACCACCAGGGTTTCCACGTAAATCTAAAATCATTTTATTTTTTCCAGAGTCAACAAACTCAATTAAGGATTCTCTGAAAAATGTTGATGAATTAGCTGAGAAATTATAGAGAGAAATAACAAAAACATCATCAATTATTTCAGTATCAATTGTTGGTATATTTATTCTATCTCTCGTAATTCCAACCTCAAAAGGTTCATCTGTACCATCTCTATAGATAGTTAGAGTAACTATTGTCCCTTTTTCTCCTTTTATTAAATCTACCGCCTCATCAATAGTCATTTTTTGAGTGATAAAACCATCGATTGCTAGAATTTTATCTCCACTTTTTATTCCCGCATTTTGTGCTGGAGTTCCTTTTAGCGGTGCAACTACTGTTAAAATACCATCTTCAATTCCTACCTCCATTCCAACACCTGAAAATTCACCCTGTATTGTTGTTTCAAAATCTTTATTTTCAGCAGGTGGAAAAAATGTTGTATACGGATCACCATAAGAGCTAACTAACCCACTAATGGCACCCCAAACTTTTTCTTGATCTGAAACCATATCAGTTGTTGTCGCTGGTATATATTTCTCATCAATTAAATTCCAAACTTTCCAGAAGGGCTCAAAGTCTGCATCAGTAGAATCACTAGTTATTTTATTAATGCTTCCACCAGGAATATTTGAAAGGCTATTCCCTTTCCCTACGAAATAACCACTAAAAAATAGAAAGGAAATTAATACAGCACTAATAGAAATAAGAGATAGATTATTAAAGATTTTTTTCATGATTAGATTGAATTTTATCACATAAAAAGAATACACGAAAATATATTGAAGCTCTGTTTGACATATTATATTTTAATGCTATTTTAAAAAAGAACATCAATTAGAGCCTTATCAACCACTATAAACTATGTATTACGAAAACTTCAGCATCGCATCATTGTTAATATTTGTATTAGCAAGTTCTTCATTTACTATTGGTGTGTTTAAAACACTTAAATACACTTTTGAAATTAAGGATTTGAGAAAAGTAGCATTCTTCTTACCTTTATCTACAGTATCATTCTTTTGTTTGATATTTGTTATTTTTGGACTTGAAACTTCAGCTACCATCGCTGGAATTATACTAGCTCTTTCTATAACTTTATTTTTAAGTTCTACTGTCAACTATTCAACATCAAAATCGGGTTAACAATAAACTAATTCATAACTTCCATCGCTACAGCTTACAGTTGTGGCGATTTTTTATTTCTCCACATCTTTACTAAGAAAAAAATAAACTTAAAATAAAACATGGTAAAATTATCTCAATGATTAAGGAATATAAACATAAAAATGTCACCTGGATTGATTTAGAAAATCCAACTCAGGAAGAAGTTAAAAATTTATCAAACAAATACGAAATAGATCCAATAACAGCAAACGAATTGTTAACACCAACAATACGTCCACGTGTTGATTACCATAGTAATTACATTTATTTAATCCTTCACTTCCCTAACGGGCACAACGATGACACAGGTTTTAATAAGAGAATTGAAGAAGTTGATTTTATTATTGGTCAGGATTTTATTATCACAACTCGTTACACAACAATCGATGCCATCCTAGAATTTTCTAAAATATTTGAAGTGGAATCTATTTTAGACAAAAGCAACATGACTGAACATGCTGGTTATATTTTTTACTATATGATTCAAAATCTTTATAAAAACCTTAATAACCGCCTCGACCATGTTAGAGATATTTTGTCTGATGTTGAAAATAAAATTTTTCATGGAGAAGAAAGACAAATGGTTCAAGAACTTTCTAAACTTAATCGTCTCCTTTTAAATTATCGTGAGTCAACAAATCTACATCAAGAAATTTTAGAGTCATTTGAAGTAGCTGGAAGTAAATTTTTTGGTAAAGATTTTGAATATCATCTTCGAAGCATCACAGGTGAATATTATAAGGTCAAAAGTTCAATGGATAGTGCCAAGGAATACCTAAATGAACTAAGAGATACAAACGATTCATTACTTTCAACAAAACAGAATGAAGTTATGAAAATTCTAACTATTACAACTTTTATTTTCCTTCCACTATCTCTTTTAGCGGCTCTGTTCGGGATGAATGCAAAATTTATGCCAGTTGTAGGAGAACCTAATGACTTCTGGATTCTAGTTATGGCTATGGCTATTATTGCCGCATTCTTGTTCTTATTCTTTAAAATTAAAAGGTGGTTGTAGTATACTGTCTTTATGTGGAATTTTTTTAAAAAAAAGGATACTAAAATTAGCACTGCAAATGGTGTAGGTGGAAATATTAAGATAAAACTTAAAAATACTCTGACTGAAAAAAAAGATGTTTTTAATCCTTTAAAAGAAGGTAGTGTTTCGATGTATCATTGTGGACCTACTGTTTATAAAGAACAACATATTGGAAATATGCGCGCTTTTATCTTTGATGATTTATTAGGTCGTCTATTTAGGTATCAAGGTTTTGGTGTAAAACAAGTTATTAATATTACTGATGTTGGTCACTTAGTTTCAGATAATGACGAGGGTGAAGATAAGATGGAAAAATCTGCTCGTGAATCGGGGCTAACTGCTGGTGAAATATCAGAAAAATATACAGGACTTTTTTTAGATGACCTAAAAAAAATAAATATTGAAACAAATGAAATCAAATTTCCTCGAGCAACAGACCATATCAAAGAGCAAATTGAAATTATTGAAAAACTAGATGGAAAAGCTCTCACCTATAAAACTACTGATGGAATTTATTTTGATACATCCAAGACTGATTATGGGCTACTAGGAAATATCAATATCGAGGAACAAGAAGAAGGTGCACGTGTTGAGAAAAATTCAGAAAAAAGAAATCCTACTGATTTTGCTTTATGGAAATTTTCAAAACTTGGAGAAGAACGACAACAAGAATGGAATTCACCTTGGGGTATTGGTTTTCCTGGATGGCATTTAGAATGTTCCGCAATGTCACATAAATTATTAGGTGATAAATTTGATATTCATACAGGTGGGATCGAACACGTCGCAATTCATCACAATAATGAAATCGCTCAATCAACCGAAGCCTTTGGACAAATTCCTGCTAATTACTGGATGCATAATGGTCATGTTCTAATGAGTGGAGAAAAAATGTCAAAATCTATTGGAAATGTTGTTTTACTTTCTGATTTGGAAAGTCGAGGAATTGATCCTATTATTTATCGTTATTGGTTACTCACTAGCCGCTACTCTACTTTGACTAATTTTACATGGCAAACACTAGAATCAGCTCAAACTGCTTATAAAAAAATAATAAATCATTTTAATAAAAACAACAAAGGAGAAACAAATATTAAGTATTTTAATACTGCAATTCGACAACTAAATGATGACTTAGATACACCTGGTGCAATTTCAACAATCTGGGAAATGCTGAAAGATGGAAATGTTTCAAAAGAAGATCAGTACTCTACCTTATTAGAAATTGATAAATTTTTAGGTTTAAATTTTGAAGAAAATATCACTAAAAACGTTGAATTAAAAGAAAATGTTAATGTTCCCAAGGAACTCATTAAAAAGGCCATAGAACGTCAAAATATGCGTAAATCAGGCGATTATGAAGGTGCTGACAGGCTTAGAAATGAAATATTAAAAGCAGGTTTTGAAATTATTGATAATGGTGAAGGATTTGAGTTTTTGAAGAAATAATTATCCCCTCCTTACCCCCACCTTATCCAACATTCTGAATTTTTAATAAACTCCCTTTTCTGGTAATCTTATATACATGAGTCAAAACACTAGAGATTATCACAAGAATAAGGATTCAGTTAAAAGTACTTTTTTGAAAGTTCCACCACAGAGTCTCGATAGTGAGATGGCACTTCTAGGTTCAATTCTTTTGAAGCCTGATTCGGTTAACGATATTATTGAATTTATCCAAGCTGAAAAATTCTATTCCGACCGTCACAAAAAAATCTATGAAACAATGTTAGAGCTTTTCTCAAAGTCTACTCCAATTGACCTTATTTCAATTTCTAGTCGTTTGAAGGAAAAAAAACTCCTAGAACAAGTTGGAGGAAAATCTTACTTATCCCAATTAGTTGAATCAGTTCCATCTGCAGCAAACATCGCTCATTATGCAGAGATAGTTTCTAAAAAATCACAATTAAGAAATTTGATTAATGTTTCCGAAGAGATTACGGGTCTTGGTTATGACGAGTCGCAAGACATAGAGGAAATTATGGACCTTGCGGAAAAAAAAATTTTTTCTATTACTGATCAACCAGGTCAAAAATCGTTTCTAGAATTGAAAGATGGTTTGCACGAAGCATATGAACGTTTAGACAAGCTTCATAAAAACAAAGGAGAGATGCGTGGTGTTCCAACTGGTTTTGCTGGTATGGACGCAAAGCTAGCCGGATTCCAAAAATCTGACTTAATTATTTTAGCCGCTCGTCCTTCTGTCGGAAAAACTACTCTTGCACTAGACATTGCACGTAATACTGCGATTCGTCACAAAACACCTGTTGCTATTTTCTCACTTGAAATGAGTAGCCAACAATTGATTGATCGTATGCTTGCAGCTGAAGCACAGGTTGATGCTTGGAAATTACGAACTGGTAACCTAACAAATGAAGATGATTTTAGTCGTATTCGTGATTCCTTAGCTGTTTTGTCAGAAGCACCTATTTATGTTGATGACAAGCCTGGAAATAATATTGTTTCAATGCGTTCTACCGCTCGTCGACTAAAAGCTGAAAAAGGGCTTGGTCTAATTATTGTTGACTATTTGCAGTTAATGAACCCAACAACTTCAAAAAACTCTGATAATGTTGTTCAACAGGTTACAGAAATTTCTCGTTCTTTGAAGGGGCTTGCTCGTGAATTGGATGTGCCGGTTATTGCCCTTTCACAGTTGTCTCGTGCGGTTGAACAACGTGGTGGAAAGCCTCGTCTATCTGACCTTCGTGACTCTGGTTCTATTGAGCAGGATGCTGATGTTGTTTTGTTTATTCACCGTGAAGACCGATACCGTGAAGAATCTGAAAAAAACAATATTGCTGAAATTATGATTGAAAAGCATAGAAATGGTCCAACTGGTCAGGTTGAATTATACTTTGATGAAAAGAAATCTACTTTCACTGATTTAGACAAGAGTGGAACTGCTGATTTAGCTGATTTTTAATATATGAATCCTTTTGATGAACTAATAGAAATATTTAGGAAATTTCCTGGGGTTGGTCCTCGCCAAGCTGAGCGTTTTGTTTATTTCTTACTTCGTCAACCAAAAGCAAGTCTTGATAAAATTGGTCGTTTAGTTCCCTCTCTGGCTAATAATGTAAAGCAATGTCAGTTATGTAAGAGATATCATCTTTCTGAATATGGTGATGGGACTTGTAATATTTGTTCAAATAAAAATCGAGACACCTCTACAATAATGATTATTGGACAAGATGTTGATTTAAAATCTGTCGAAAAAAGTGATTACAACGGTGTTTATTTTATTCTTGGTGGATTGGTTCCTGTTTTAGAAAAGGATCCTGATTCTAGAATTAGATTAACTGAACTTAAAAATATTTTGGAAAAACGCCAAACAGAAAATCCTATTACTGAAATAATTATTGCTCTTAATGCAAATCCTGAAGGAGAAAATACGACCGAAATTGTTAAAAAAGACGTCACTGAATTCGCCCAAAAAAATAATGCAAAAATTAGTATTCTGGGTCGTGGTCTTTCTACTGGAACTGAATTAGAATATTCTGATTCTGAGACTATTAAAAATGCTCTAAAGAATCGTTTTTAAGTAAATTTATTTACTGCAAAACTAAATTGATTTTGTTGATTATTTTGATATAAATAGATTCAGAAGTACCTAAACATTTTCACTTTACCAACAGAAAACTGCTGGTAATACCGAAGCATAAAATACAAACCCCAAACCAAGGAACACATGAAAAGAAGTATGATCGCACTAACATCTGTTGGTGTGCTATCCATGACTGCATTTTCGCTACATGCTAGCGATTTCGCAGAAATGCAAGAAACCCTGACCATTACGTACGGTCAAGATGCGTTATATACTGAAAGCGTCTCAGTGGGTTTCTTTCAAATGGAAGCACCGCCTGGTCAAATAGATCGAGGTTATTATTCAGTCAGTTTGACTGTTGATAATTCGTTCATGTCACCTTCTACTGCGCTCATTGAGCCTGTAGCAAACGACATACTGTTGGTTGAAAGAACTGGATACAGTCCAGTTACTGGTCGCAAACATGTGCCAAAAGCACTGTATGCATCAACCGATATGGAGACAAGTGCAAGTCCGCCTGGTGCGCTACTTGCAATCAACCTCGTCGACGATGCACTACCATCACTCACTTCGTTTGCTAGAAAGGAGGTTCTTGTGCTAAATTCTGGCACGGGAATTGTTTTTACCAACGTTAGTATTGTAGATTATGAAGTCGCGTTTTATTATCAATCACACCGCGACGGCACATCACAAGTTGCATACAATGGCGTCGGACTGGAAAAATTCGAATTCGGGTGACGACCTGGTTTAATGTAAACTTCTCAAATTCCCGACGAGTAATCGTCGGGGATTTTTATTTATTTTAAACTTTTCAGAAAAAAAACCGACACTTTCATGTCGGTTTTGTATAAACTTATAAAGAAGTTCTAATTTCGCCACGGATTTGCATCCATAAACGACCAAGCCAATTTTCACCTTTTCCAGTATGCGTTTGACCCCAAAAAGAATCACTGTAAGTAAACTCGATTATTGTTTTATCTCGTGTCACTAATAATGCTTCACGAACATCATCATGTCGATTTACTTTCGCAAGTAAAATATTATACATAAGATCAATTTTGAAGTTTGGAATCTTCAATTCTTCACAATAATAATCCTGGTATTCATGAGCATATTTTTTAGCTAAATAAGCAGATTCAGCATTTAAAATTTTACTCCACGCAACATGAGATTCATCTTTGTTTGAACCTATAAATTTTGAGGCCTGATAAGCATGTTCAGACGATAAATAGTCACGACCATTAAATAGAACTTTATGTGCTGAGAAATTAGATAGACAATAGTAATAACTATCGGCAATATTAATTACTCCTGTAGTTTTTTGTATGTGGCGATCATCTACCTCGATACTAACATTCATAATATTAAAAAACCACTTAATTAAGTGGTTTTTTGTTTCTTATTTAAAATTTAAGCAATTTTAGTTATTTTTACTTTTAGGAATGGTTGTCTGTGTCCATTTCTTTTGAAGTAACGAGATTTTGATTTGTAGTGCACAACTGAGATTTTTTTATCACGCCCCTCCTCTACAACATCTGCTGTGACTGTTTTTCCAGAAACTGTTGGCTTTCCAAGATCAATATTCTCACCCTCTGCAATCATTAAAACTTCTGAGAAAGTTACTTTTCCATCTTTGATTGATTCTTCTGGTAATTTTTCCACTTTTAACAAGTCTCCTTCTCTAACGATGTATTGTTTACCACCAGTTTTGATAACTGCAAATTTTTCTGATTTAGTTGTTGTTTTTTCTGTCATGTTTTCTTTTTAAAACTAGCTCGTTTGAGCCGTTTGTTTATAGATTGGTATTCTACATTATTTGTTTACTTTTGCAAGAGTTTTATTCCTCAACATCTGGCTTATCAAGCTCCAAAACCTCGACATTACCTCCCTTCTCCGAAATACGCAAAACATCTTTATCTATCTTTTTAAACTCTTTATAAGCACTATTATAGGTATTTACGGTAGTCCCCATCTGAGTCCCAAGCTTTTTCATATAGTCATCATATCTATCAATGTGTTTTTGCAGAACACCCACATTTTTCTTGATAAATTTTGCAGATTCCTCGATTTGCATAGCGTTAAGTCCTTGGAGAACAGTTTGTAAATAGGCCAAGAAGCTAGTTGGAGAAACAATAATCACATTCTTGTCTTTGTTAGCATAAACAATTAAATTATCATCACCATGTTTGTTTACTAATAAATCATAGTAAATTGCCTCAGACGGAATAAACATAAAAGCAAAATCCATAGTTCCCTTTTCTGGTTGAATATATTTTGAAGTTTCCTTGATGCGTTCTTTTAAATCGTTTTCAAATTTTTTGTAATAAACAGCTGATTGAACAGAATCCTTTTCATCAAGAAATCTCTGATAGTTTTCAAGTGGAAATTTTGAATCAATTGGCAGAATTTTGTCCTTAATAAACAAAACAGCATCGACAATTTTGTCATCATCAATTTTATATTGCATTTGATAAGAGCTAGGTGGAAAAACATTCCTAAGGGTTTCTTCTAAATAATACTCCCCTAAAACTCCTCTACGTTTTGGATTTGTTAGAGTGTCCTGCAGGTCGCGAATTTGATCAGAAAAACCTAAAACCTGTTTGTTTGTTTCATCTAGTTTTGTAAGTCGTTCTGTAACATCCTGAATTATTTTTTGAGACTGGGATGACTGATGACGTAGAGACTCTTGGACCTCTTTTCTAGAATCACCAATATTTTCATTAATACTTCGATTTAATTCGTTTACTTGTTGAAGTAACATCTGCATTGATTTATCTTCCTTTGGGTCTTCTTCCTCTGCAGTTTTTTTATTTTTAAGAAAAAAGTAGAAGAAAGAACCATTAACTATCAAAATCACGATTAAAAGACTTATTAAAATTATTTCCATTGGAATGATTATACCATCTTTTATTATGCTCGAAAAACAAGGAATATATGCTAAAATAATTTCATTATGACAATACACGAACAAATAAAAGATGAATTAAAAGAATCAATGAAAGCAAAAAACACTGTTAAAACAGGTGTTTTAAAAAGCTTTCTTTCAGAATTTACTAATGAATCAGTAAAGCTTGGTAGAACTCCCCAAGACCCCTTAAACGATGGTGAGGCGTTGAGTGTGATTAAAAGACTTTCAAAACAAAGGAAAGACTCTATTGAACAATTTGAAAAAGGAGGACGCCCAGAATTAGCTGAAAATGAAAAATCAGAATTAATGATTATCGAAGAATATTTACCAGAAATGATGTCAGAGGAAGAAGTTCGTGCACATGTTCTACAAAAGAAAGATGAGATGAATATTACATCTGCAGATCAATTTGGACAATTGATTGGTGCAGTTATGGGAGATCTACGCGACAAAGCAGATGGTGGAGTTGTGAAAAAAGTTGTAGAAGAATCTTTGGGGGGATAATCTTTTTAAATTCTTCCACCTAAAATACAATAATCAAATTTACCATTAGCTTGTAAAGGTAAATCAAATTCAGAATTCTCAACTGAAAAAGAAATACTGTAATCATACTCTGTTCTTATAACACCTCCACAAGTCCATGCTGATTGTGATGGTTTTGAACGTGTATAGTTATAACAGTAATCTCTCGATGCAGTAGTTTCATTTAGTGGGTCAGTTGGTAATTCTGGTAAAAAACCAGCATCAACTAGTACCTTTAATGAATTATTAAAATGATTATTAACATTAGAACAATTATTACCAATCAATGCAGATGTTCCTGATGGGCATGGATTAGATAAACTACTTGCACCTGATGAGTTTGGAGAAGCTATTGGATAACAACCATACTCACTTTTATATAACTCCAAAGCCTTCTGAATCTCTTTTAATTCTTGAATTCTTTGTGAGTCTCTACCTTTTGCTCTAACATCATTCAATGAAGCTAAAATAACACTAGACAATAATGCAATTATTGAAATAACCACCAAAAGTTCTATTAGAGTAAATCCTTTTATACTTTTTGTTGAATAATTAAACACTTTTATAAAGTATATAATTTACTTCAAGTTATGTAAATTATATAATCATTTTAATTGACAAATTAGAATAGTATGTTGTATAATATATAGGAAATACAGAAACCCAAACCTTAAACAGAAAGAACAAAATGAGATCTTTTAATAGTAAGGAAATCAAACAAGCTGGAAATTTGGTTATGGAAAAATTCAATAGGGATAAGGAAAAATATCTACGCGATAATCAAGTAGTAAAACTACCCCCCAAAGAAAGGGTTTTGATTATGGATGCTTCATTCAGAGTGGCAATTCGAACTAAGTTTGGTAGTCATTTAACGGTTGATGAGTTCGTAAAGGCAAAACGTTTAATTGGGAAGATATTACGCAGAAGACAAGGTGTTTATAGAAAATCACCTATGTCCCCCCAAAAAAGAAAATCTCCTGAACAAATAGAATGTGTAAAGGTCCAAACACCGATACAGAAAACTACTACTCAAGATTTATTTCCCAGCACAATACCTGTCAACTATCCGTAGTTGCCAGGTATTTTATTTACGTTAAATAGTCAACACCTTCGCAACACTTCTTGTGGAGTTTGAAAGTTAATACCCATGTGTGATCTTTCGGTATTGTAATACTTTAAATATTTAGGAATAACTTTTTTGAAGTTGCTTAA